>TARA_R110002096_G_scaffold436038_2_pt1 | contig 122969 bp, 108 predicted proteins | sample TARA_R110002096 | Tara Oceans TARA_R110002096 (sample SAMEA4397295) | marine metagenome | biome: Polar Biome; feature: [DCM] deep chlorophyll maximum layer (ENVO:01000326); material: water (ENVO:00002006), including particulate matter (ENVO:01000060) such as... | depth 35 m
AAGCCCCGAGTCACGTATGTCGTACTCTTCCTGGTTGGTGCGGCAGTCCTCGCCCTGGTCTCAGGGGACCGGATGAACAAGCAATCCTCCGACCCGCACTTTGTGCTTCAGGCGGATGCTTGGTTAAACGGCAACTTGCACATCGAACCGCCTTGGAAAGGCGACGATCCTGCAAAGGTCGAACGCGTCCTCTTAAAGGACGGCCGTGAAGTTCGCGGGCGCTATCTGCAAACCCGCGCGTGGCTTGTCTCGAACCCGTGGTTTGAAACCAGCATTCGCGAGCCAAGCGCCAAGCGAAAAAGCTTGCCCATGACTCGGCTCTTTCGAACCACCGCAGGTGAGGACATCCCGGCAAGCGACATTCAGCGCAGTCTTGGAAGCAAGAACTACGTCTCATTTCCGCCGACGCCTGCCCTGCTCATGCTTCCCTCGACCATCATCCATGGCCGCCGAGCCAATGATGTCGTTCCAACGCTACTCATTGCCGCTCTCATTTTCCCGCTGTGCTTTAGCACCTTGCGCCGATTCGCCAGTGCGGGCCTCACCAATCGAAGTGACTCAGAAAATCTCTGGCTCTCGGTGCAACTAAGCTTTGGCACCGTACTGTTCTTCGTATCGGTTTCGGGCAAGGTTTGGTTTACCGCGCATGTGTGCGGCGTTGCGCTCGCCCTGGCCTATGCGAACTTTTCTGTCGGGGCGCGCAGGCCCATACTTGCAGGCCTCATGCTCGGCCTCGCAACACTTACGCGCACTCCTATGGCCTTCATGTTCCCCTTCTTTGCGCTGGAGGCAATTCGAAGCGAGTGCGGAAACGACTGGCTCAAAGCATGTCGCAGTGATTTTGCCGGCCAGTGCAAGACGCATGGCAAAGCCATCGCAAAGAAGTGGCTCTACTTTGCAGCCCCGGTCGTTGCAATCGCCATCGTCGCTGCCATTAACAACTACCTGCGCTTTGATAGCGCCACAGAGTTTGGTCACAGCTACCTCGCGGTCCGCCAGCAGGGCATGATCGAAACCTATGGCCTCTTTGACTACGAGTACCTGCGCCGCAATCTCTCGGTCGCCTTTGCCATGCTTCCCGGCTTTAGCAGTGAGGCGCCCTATGTGCACATCAGCCCTCACGGCATGGCGCTGTGGTTTACCACGCCGCTCTTTATTAGCTTGCTGTGGCCAAAGCTCGACAGCGGTCGCGCGGTACACCGGGCTCTGTGGATTACCGTCGCTTGCATCGCGGTTCCCATCCTCTTCTATCAAAACTCGGGTTGGGCGCAGTTTGGCTATCGCTTTAGCCTCGACTACACAGCCTTCCTAATTCTCCTCCTTGCAGTTAGCAGGCGGCATCTTGGGCACTTCATGAAATTTCTGATTGTGGTCTCGGTGCTCATCAATCTCTTTGGGGCGTTAACGTTTGGCCGTGACTACAAGTACTACGATGGCGGCGACTATTCCGTGGTCGTTCCACACCATCCACATCGCACCAATTAGTCTCATCGCCAGTCCAATTGCGAGGTCTACAAAGTTCGCGCTACCTTGGCCCCATGCTGGCACATCGCGTTCTCGCCATCTCACCCGTGCGAGAGACTCGCAAAGCAATAAGCGTCGGCCTTATGTCGGCAGGCGCAACCGTCGAGCAGCACGAGAACATTAGCGAGCTAACGCCCGGTCCCATCTCGGACGCCCTCGTAGTCTTGCACTTGGAAGATGCCGTGGGCACAGCCCTCGTTGGAACAGTTTGCGAACGACTTGCCGATACCGCCCGGCTTATTGTTGTCGTGCCGGCAAGTGATATCGAGACCACCGTCTCGGTGATGCAATCCTCTCGAAAAGTTGCCTCGGTACTTGTCGCAGAAGGCCTCACAAGCACAACGGTTGCCCGTGCCGCAAGCAAGCTCCTCTATGGCGACATCTTCGGCTTGGAAAAGATGGTGCCATGGGGCACACGGGTCTACTCAACGTTGGTTGGTAGCTATCACGATAAGAGCAATTGCATTCGTGAGATGAGCGATTTTGCGGCCGCAATGAGCGTGCGCCGCAAATACCGCGAAGCCATCGAGCAGTGTGCCGACGAGATGCTCATGAACGCGCTCTACGATGCTCCTGTCGATGCAGAGGGCAATCCGCTTTTCGCCGATGTGCCGATCAAAGAGCGCATCGCCATGCAGGTCGAACAAAAGCCGGTCGTGCAATATGCCTGCAGCGACGAGACCTTCATGTTCTCGGTGCGAGACAACTACGGCACCTTGGCTCGCTCGACAGTTCTAAAATACCTCGATAAGTGCCTGCACGCCGAGCAGCAGATCGATCGAAAGACCGGAGGCGCTGGCCTCGGTCTTTATCTGATGGCTTCGCAATCAAGCCAGATGACCTTTAACGTCTTGCCCGGCGTCGCGACCGAGTGCATCTGCACCTTCGACCTCAAAGCGCCCAAGGTGCAATTGGTCGACATGGGCATGTTCTTTGAGCGTATCGATGCCCGCGGCCGACTTAACCCGACACGGCCGGTCCTGCTGCCTGGTGGCGTTGGATTTCCTATCGAGCGCCGCAGCCGCGCCCCCCAGGCGAGCAACAAGCCCGTGCTCTGGGGGCTGGCTGCAGCCATCGCGCTTCTGGTCGCTCTCATTGCGCTGGTTGCCTACCCACGATTTGCTGTCACCACCGGCGCTGTGCGGATCTCAACGTCGCCTCCTGGCGCTAGCATCAGCATCGATGGCAAAGCTCGTGGGAGCACGAGCGACGGGCCACTCTTTGTCGACGAACTCGACCTCGACAACGCACATGAGGTTCGGGCCAGCATGAGCGGATGGACAGAGGCCAGTCGAATCGTCAAACCCATTCGAGATCAAACCACCGAGATTGTCCTTACCCTAACGGCGTCGGCGTCGACCGTGAATGCAAAGAGCGACCCTAGCGGATCAGAACTATTCGTAGACGGAGTTTCTATGGGCACAACGCCTGTGCACCTCACCAGCCTCACTCCTGGAAGCGAAGTGCAGCTGGAGTTTCGCAAGCCCGGCTACGTATCAAAGTCTCAGCTACTTAAAGTTCCCGCTGGCGGCAGCCAAGCAGACCTATCTGTAGGCTTAAGCCTTAGTCCCAAATTCGCCATGCTTCGCATGGAAAGCGACCCACCAGGTGCCGACATCTATCTAAACGGGCAGTTGCTAACCGGTCAGCAAACGCCTCTAACCGAGCACCTCGTGCCTTCGGGAACAAACCACCAAGTCGAGTTTCGCATGCCGGGCTTTCAACCCGCCGAAGTGAACGTGCAACTTGCTGCGGGCCAGCAATCTGGCATCGCGAGCGTTACCCTCGAGCCCGGTGGCGCGTTTCGCCTGCGCTCTAACGTGCCTGGAGAGTTGTCAGTTCGAGACCAGCCAAAGTGCCAAGGTCTCACGCTGCCAGTCACCAACTGTCCTTTGGCCAACGGGCCTCATACAGCAGTCTTCGAGAGTCGCGAGTTGAACCTTCGTCACACCTTCGAGGTGCAAATTGCCGACGACATCGTCGATGAAGAACTGCTCTTTGGCATCGCCGAGAGCTCTCCACAGTTTCGAATTGTGCTGGCAAACGGGCGAGCGGTACGCCGAGTTGCTCTTAGGCCTGGGCCCCACACCATTACCATCCTAAGCCGGGAGACCGAGGCCAGCGAAGAGATGCAACTAACGATTCAGGCTGAGCAGACGATCGTAGTTCCCTAGGCCAACCAAGCGTTGGAAACTGGCGCCAACTCGTTTGGCACCGGGCTTCCAGGGCTTACACTTGCAAGCGATGAGTGAGTACACGCCCTTGGCCAATGGCCACTTGTACACCGATGCCGCAACGGGTGTGCTGAAAGAACGTCGCTTCAAACTCACGGTAAAAGAAGGTCCAGAGAAAGGCCTAACGCACGTTCTTGAGCACGGAACCCTGATGGTCGGGCTCCATGACAATAACGACCTGGTGCTCACCGATGACACCATCTCGCGCTACCACCTGGAAATCCAAGTCCGTAAAACCGGCTTGCTCATCAAGGACCTTGGCACAACCAATGGCACCTTTTATGGCGAGGCAAAGGTGGGCACGCTTGAAGTGAGCTCTGCAGCGCAACTTCGACTCGGCAAACACACTCGCATCGAACTCGCCCCAATCGACACAAACGTCGCCATCGGCTCGTACCAGGGCGATGGCTTTGGCAACGCAATCGGCTCATCCGACGTAATGAAGGCGCTCTTCGCGATGCTCTCGAAAGTCGCTCCAACAGACGCCACCGTACTGCTGGAAGGCGAAACAGGGACTGGCAAAGAGGTCATCTCAGAGGCCATCCACAACCAGAGCAATCGGGCAAGGGGGCCTTTTATCGTTGTTGACTGCGGCGCAATTCCAGAGAATCTCATCGGCTCAGAACTTTTCGGACATCGGCGTGGTGCGTTCACAGGCGCGACCACCGACAAGCTTGGTCTGATTAAGGCGGCCGACGGCGGAACACTATTTCTCGACGAGATTGGCGAGCTTTCCCTCGAACTTCAACCTCAGCTTTTGCGGGTATTGGAGAAGCGCGAGATTCGACATATTGGCGATACGATGTCCCAAAGCGTCGACATTCGAGTGATTGCCGCAACCAATCGAAATCTGCTTGAGATGGTTCGCGAGGGCACCTTTCGTGAAGATCTGTACTACCGGCTTGCCGTCGTTCGCGCACTTCTGCCGCCGCTTCGTGAGCGAGGTGATGACATCGCACTCCTCGCCATGCGCTTTGCCGACAACTTCACAAGTAGCTACACACTTTCGCCAACCCTACTCGAAGCGCTAAAGCGTCACCCCTGGGATGGCAATGTCCGAGAGTTGCGCAATGTCGTTGAGCGAGCGCTCTCGCTCCGCGGAAGCGACGGTCCCGCATCTGCAACCGACATCCTAAGCCCGGTCTCTCACGCTCGCCCAAATTCTCGACCGCCAACGGCGCCGGCACATGCAGAGATGCTCGATATGCCCTTTAAGGAAGCCAAGGGGCTTTTGGTCGAAGCATTTGAACGCGACTACCTAGAGCAGTTGCTCACCAAGCATCGCGGCAATATCTCGCAGGCGGCCAACGAAGCTGGCATCGATCGCAACTACATCCACAGGCTCATCAAAAAGTACGGGCTCACGATCGACAGATCGTAGCGGCGGTGATCTACCGACGAGATGAGGCGTACCGGGCGCCGAAACTGGAAAACGCGACTTTGCCTTAGAAGCGCTTTAGTTTCAGCGTCTTGCGACCTAGGAGAGTGGCCCCATGTCGAGGGCTAGGAGAGTGGCCTCCATGTCGCGGGCTTGTCGGGCTCGCAGCAGACGCAAAAAAGCCGAGCACCCAATCGGATGCTCGGCTCAGTAGCGTAGCGTGTACTAGTCGAAGACTAGAACTGGTCTGCAACCACGGCTGGGATAGTCGTGATGTCAACTCCGTGACGACCTGCCCATGCTTCTTTGTTGAAGATGGCGCCGCCGACGTCTACAAGCTCAGCCTCTTTTTCGAGGCTGATGCAACCGCGGAAGAATCCAAGACACTCAGGAGTAATCTCAGAGTTCGCTGGGTCTGCTGGGGTCTCTAGGCAGAAGTTATTGAACGCTGTGGTTTGTCCATCAGGAGTGGTCTCTGCGTTGTAAGCAGCAACCAGACCATCGTGGTCGTACACAGTGCAATCTGCCCAGCTACCACCGTCGCCAGCAACAGAGATTGTTGGAACACACATTCCAACTTCAACAGGTACTGCGCCAGTATCGCTGTAGAAGTTCTGGATGAAACGACACTGGTGTGGGTTTGGGTTGCCGTTGGTGCCACCAGAAAGTCCAAGGTTTACACCCGAGCACTTGCTGTCAAGACCATCTGAGTCGGCAGCTGAGTTTGTGTGGGTATCAACAGGTGTGCAGTAACGAGCACAAGTTGAATCGATACCGTTGTCTGGAGAATCAGGAAGAAGTGGCAAGAAGCCCGATGCACAAGCGTTCAAGTAGCACTGGCCATCGCTAGCTGCACAAATTGAGTTTTGAGCGTTCTCTTCAGATCCGCCAGCAACGTTTGTACAAGCAGCGATTCCGCGCCCTGCGTTTAGGTAGCAACCTTCAGCAGCTTCGCAGTCGTTGTTTGTGATGATGCCGTCGTCGCCTAGTGTGTCGTCGACTGGGTTACAGCCAGGAACACAGATACCGGTAAGGTCGACATCGTCAAAGAGCTCGTTGAAGAGTGTGCAGTATGAGCCTTCGGCTGCAGACTGGCCGTCTACGCGACATGAGTCGGGAGGTCCAACGTTACAAATTGGGCTACACACACCAGAGATGCATGAGTAGCTTCCAACGCAATCGTCGAAGCCACTGGTTGCGCCAGGCTCACCACGAGTACAAGCGCCACCTTCAGGAACAGTTCCGTTTGGTACGCAATCGGTTCGGGCTAGGAATGGAGCGTCTGGGTTGGCCTCGGTTGGCGCGCTCTCAACAAGCTGTGCGCACTTCTCGTCAGCTTCGCAGCCGGCTTGTGTGACAGGGTTACAGGTAACTATTGGTGGTGCTCCGTCAATGACGGGGCCACTGTCTGTGATACTGATGTCGCCATCATCATCACCACCACCGCCACAAGCGCCAAAGGCAACCGCACAAAGTGCTGAAATAATAAGTTTCTTCATAATCTCGATAATCTCCGATGTAGAAATACCAGCTGGTGAACCAGCCTGTCGGTACTGTGCGGGGTCATTCCCGGCCCTTAGTTGGTTTCGGTGGAGGACACTAGCGGTGGCCATCCCACCCGTCAACCACCAAATTACGTCTATTCTTCGCTCTCTTGTACCCAAGTGCGATGACTCTTGTCACTGCGCTTACTAACAGTTATTTGCCGCAACTGACAGTTTGAAGCGCCTTCGCAGCAATCGTCTAGGCCTCATGGACTTAGGGTGATACGCCCGGGCGACAGGCTGCCTTCGCGGAGGTCCGATCCCGAAGCGAGAATCGCTACCGAGCCGCCCAATAAAGTTGCGGCGCCAAGGCCGGCCCAGAGTTTCCAGCTCCCATACCAGGCGCCATCGTCGCTTTTGCTTGGCGAACCTCGTCCCGAAACCCGGTGGTGAGTCGCCGACGCCTCATCTCCAAGGGTGGCAACCACCTCGCCGGCAGGGCCAAGCGCTTCGACAAACATTGCCAACTCGTAGTCATCAGCCTCGGCAGGCAGGCGGATTTTGGCGCGCCAGCGCGAGCCTTTGTATCGGCGCATCTCGGCCACCTCAAACTCGGAGTCGCCGCGAACCTTCCACAAAAGCTCCATGCTGGTCGGCGATGAACCCTCTGCATCCACGACCACCATCATGCGCTTGCCGGCCTTTGCCGAAGGCAAGCCCTGCCACGATAAGCGCACACGCTTGCTTGCAAGACGGTCGGGCTCAGTCTTGCTGCTTTGGCGCTTCACAGTTTCAAGCTTTACGACTTCAAGCTTCACAGCCTCAAAAAGTGCGATCACTTTTGGCGAGCCATCGTGGTTTCGCAACTCGTACTCGGGACGCAGCGCGAGCAGTCGCTCAAATGCCTCTTCCGCCTTCTTTGTCTGCCGCAAACTCAGGTGAGAAATCGCGATGAGTTCCAATGCCAAAAGCCGCTGGCTTGGGGTCGCATCCGGTGCATCAACAACCACTTCGAGCGAGGCGATTGCTTGGGCAAATTCTAAGTCCGAAAACTCGCCAAGGCCCTTCTCGACTTGTTGATCGGGAGACTGCGCGAAGACTGCGCGAGGCGAGAGTCCGAGCAAGAGCATGCCGAGCACGGTGATTGCGAGATGCCTCATCGGCGCCACCAACGCAACGACGTTGCCGAGAGAAGCAGTGCATCGCGGTCACCCGCGCCGAGAAGATCATCCACAAGAATTTCCCGAGCCTCGGGAAGCGAAGCCTCCTCGGCAAGGGCGGCCTGCCCGCTTGCCCACGAGAGCGTCTGCGGTGCAGCAATCAAAACATCGGCTTCGCAATCGCCATTCCAATCGGCCACGGCCAAGCCGGTGGCATCCTGGGAATCTGCATTGGGCAAAAGGAGAAAGCTTCGGTCGACATATTCGCGAGTGCCATTTCTGGCGAAGGCCGTGATGGGAGCGCCGAGCGAGGCAATCACAATCTCGGCAATGCCATCGGCATCAAGGTCGCCAATTGCGATGGCCCGGCTGTCCCGATCGTCCTCTGCCAAGCTCGCTGTGCTGAGCGTAAACCTGGCAGTTCCGTCTCCGTATAAGAGTCGGTCGGGAAGACCTTGGCGCGCGATGGCCAAGTCCACAAAGCCATCTCCATCGAGATCGCCGGCAGCAATGGCCGAAGCGTTGCGAAGCTCCTCGCTTGTCACGCCCGAGGTCACTTGCTTGAGTCCATCCGAAGCTCCCTGCCAAAGTGTGAGCCCATCGGGCCCAACCAGCGCAACGTCGGCGAGCAAGTCGCCGTTGAAATCCAAGGCGATGCTGCGAATGGCGGTCTGTGGTTGCGACGGCAAGAGTGCGTTGTCGAGAACAAGCGCTCGGCGATCGCGCCGCCACAGGCTTGCGCCACCTTCATTTAGAACGATGAAGTCATCATCGCAATCGCCATCCGCGTCGACAGCGAGAACCGATTTCACAGCGCCAGCAGATACGGGCGCGTCAATCGCGAGTTGTCCAAGGCCTGCACTACCCGCGCTGTACACTCGGCTCTCACCAGCCGAGGCCACCAAAATCCATGCGCCCTCTGGGCCTTGGCTCACTGCCATGGCGGCGCCTTCTGCAATCGCAACGCTAGCGCGCTCGGTTGCTGGCTCGGCAAGCCCCGGTCCGCAAAATGCGAGAGATGCCTCGACGTCGGGGCCACTAAAGTCAAAGTCTTGCTGCGCAAGTGCCACGCGCTTGCCAAACGAGTAGCCTTGCACAAGCAAGTGCCCCGTCGTTGCCAAGCCAGGCTCAACAGCGAGGGTCGCTTGCGCAGGCGAGGCGAGAGCATAGCGCTCACCAAATTGTCCACCCAACGGATCGGTATCCCAAAGCCCGAGGCAGATGCTATCGACCTTTTCTGGAACGGAAGCTTCTTCAAAGTTCAGCACAATAAAGATCGCTTCATCGGTTTCGCCGCACGCGGAAACCGTGACGAGAGCGAGGCACGCGAGTAGCGAGCCGGCGAGACGCCGACGGTTGCGCGGGCCTTGCTCAAACATCGGCGCTAGCCTACATGAAGGACTCGTGCCAAGGAACAGATGCCAGGCCCAGCGTGCATGACCAAAGCTCGGGCCATGCTACGATGCCGGCTGTGGGTGGTGATTCAGGCATCCCTTTCGGCAACTACACCCTACTAAGGCGAATTGCGCGGGGAGGAATGGCGGAGGTTTTTGTCGCCCGCCAAAAGGGCATTGATGGCTTCGATCGCCTTGTCGCCATCAAGCGAATTCTCCCGCACCTGCTCGATGACAAGAGCTTTGTCGGCATGTTTCAAGACGAAGCCCGACTTGCGGCGCGTCTCTCGCATCCCAACGTCATTCACATTTACGACTTTGGAAAAGTCGAAGAGCACTTCTTCATTGCCATGCAGTTTATGCACGGCGTGCACGCGGGCGATCTTATCCGGCTCGCCGAAGACGTGCCCATGCCGGCATCGCTCGTCGCCCGCATCGGAGCAGATGCATGCTCGGGGCTTCACTACGCGCACAATCGCCGCGACGAGCGAGGGTCGCCGCTAAAACTGGTGCACCGCGATGTCTCACCGCCAAACCTATTGGTCTCGTATGACGGCATCGTAAAGATCGTCGACTTTGGCATCGCCAAAGCGGTGAGTTCTCTCGAGCAAACCCGCCCCGGCGTTGTTAAGGGCAAGTACGCCTATATGTCTCCTGAGCAGACGATGGGCCAAAAGCTCGATGGTCGCTCTGACGTCTTTAGTTTGGCGATTGTCTTGTGGGAGTTGCTCGCCGGCATGCCCGCCGTCACACGCGCCGATCAGGTCGAGGCGATGAAGACCATCCGCGACGGGAAAGTGCCGAACATCGAGAGCGTTCGCAAGGACGTTCCCAAGCCACTGGCTGCGGCGTTGCGCGGTGCACTGCAGCGCGACCCTAAGAAACGTTCTGATGCGCGGGCCTTTGGCAACCAGCTCGAGTCGTATCTAAAAGCCAGCAGCGAAATCGCGTCCAGCATGGAACTGGGTGCATGGCTTACCGAGCGCAGCCCACCCGATGAGATTTTGGGCGCCGATAAGACAGGCTTTGGAACCAGGCAAGCCACGATGGCGACAGCGCTAAAAGACGGCAGCGGCATGCTCTCGGAACTCGCCGAGTTGGACATGCCGCGTTCGAGCCATGGCTCACGGGGATCGATTGTAAGTGCCCTGCCCGGCGTAGCGCCCTTAGCGGAGCATCAGCGGCCATTACCAGGCTTAGCAGAGCATAGAAGGCCAAAGGCGGAGCATCGAACGAAGCAGGCGGAGCAGATCGAGACGCGGGTATTGGCGGCCGCTAGCGGTGACCTGCAAGCGCGAACGGCGGTCGTGCGGTCGCCGTCGATCGACGATTCGGTGCTTATCGATCGCGAGCTTATGTCTGGCGGCCAGCACACCTCGACAACGCAGCTCCAGGTTGCGGATGTCGACTACTTGGTGCCAACCGGTGAACTTGAGGAGTTAAATTTTGATGCGGAGAATGAGCCGACTGCGATGGTGCAGCTGCCGGTTGCGACGGCGGTTCTACCGCGCCTACCCAAAGCCGCACCGCAAGGAATGGTACCTCCGTTAGAGCAAGGGCTCGGGGCGCCAACCGTCGTCGATGAAGCAGCGCCGCCGCCGCCCTTAGAGTTCATCGACAATGATCTCACCTACGAAGATCATCCAGCTGCTGCGATTGCTCCCGCACCAGCGCACCAGCGGGCACCGACGCCCACTCCAGTCCGCAGCACGATGCGAATTCACGCAGCCCCGCCGCCAAAGGCATCGTCGCGAAAACTTCTTTGGATCGCATCAGGTCTTGCCCTCCTCTTTATTATCGCCATTGCGGTACTTGCCACCAACGATCGAACCCCCATCGCGGCCAACGCCAGCACCGATCCGCAGACGAGTCTCGATGCAGGCTCGCAAGCGACGCTGCCACCCATGCTGGTCACCCCTCTGCAAAACGATGCGGGTGCCAAGAAGGGACACGCTGCCGACGCAGTAGACGAGAATGCCGCGGCAGATGCGGCTCCGGTGGAAGCTCCCGACGCCCGCCCGACTCCCTTGAGTACATCAGGAAGCAAATCAGAGAGCAAGCGCGAGAGGCGAGAGCGCGAGAGGCGAGAGCGCAAGCGCAATAAGCCCAAAGTTGACCCAGGTCGACTGGCGGTCAAGACCAGCCCGTATTCGGTGGTCTATCACCAGGGACGAAAACTCGGAACAACTCCCATGGCGAACGTTTCACTACCGCCCGGGCGCTATCGCCTCGTCTTTAAGAACCCCGAGTTTAAGAACGCGACCAGAACAGCAGTGATTCGCTCGGGCGAGACCACGAAACTCGACTTTGCGCTTGAGCCATAGCGACCGCTACGGCTCAAGGCTAGCTTCTCCGGCGTGTTCGCTTACGAATCGATTGGTTTAAAGCGGTGGGTCGAGTTGATGATTCGAACCGTACCCGACTGCGATCGCATCACCATTGACTGAGTTTTGCAACCGCCGCCAAAGTACGTAACGCCATCTAAGAAATATCCCTTAGTGACGCCCGTTGCGGCAAAGAGGACATCGCCCTTGGCAAGCTCGTTTAGCTGATAGATTTTATCGTCAGCGGAGACGCCCATCTTAATGCCGCGGGCGCGTTCTTCCTCGCTGCGCCACTTGAGACGAGCTTGCATATCACCACCGACGCAGCGCAGAGCGGCCGCAGCAATGACGCCCTCCGGTGCACCGCCGGTGCCCATCAGCACATCAATGCCGCTATCCTCTTTAACCGTCATGATGGCGCCTGCGACATCGCCGTCGCCAATCAAGCGGATGCGAGCGCCGGCTTGCCGGGTCTCGGCGATGAGGTCTTTGTGACGATCGCGCTCTAGGATAATTGCCGTGAGGTCGCGAACGTCTTTGTTCTTGGCCTTGGCAATGCGCTCGAGGTTCCACGTCCAGCTCTCGCGCAAGTCGATGACACCACGGCAATCGGGACCGACGGCAATCTTCTCCATGTACGTATCGGGGGCGTTTAGGAATTCGCCTTCCTTTGCCATCGCGATGACCGCAAGTGCATCGGGTGCGCCGGTGGCACAGAGGTTTGTCCCCTCCAGTGGATCCACGGCGATGTCGATCTTTGGAGACCGCTCATCTTCTGGGTTCCAGCCGCCGCCAACTTTCTCACCGATGTAGAGCATGGGCGCTTCGTCGCGCTCGCCCTCTCCGATAACGACAGTGCCGCGAATATCGATGGTGTCGAAACGCCTTCGCATCGCCTCCACCGCAAGATGGTCGGCGTGGTCGCGTTCGCCTCGGCCCATGTCCCGCCCAGCTGCCATTGCAGCCGCCTCGGTGACTCGAACAACTTCTAGTGCAAGGTTTCTATCCATGGCGTTGCGGCCACTCTACCTTGCTTCACCGTTTTAGTCTTCGAGCAGAGCGCGCAACTCGGGAGGAATTCTCCGAACGCGACCGGTCTCCGGATGCGCGCAGGCGTGAACGGTATAGCCCTCGACCAGCAGGTCCTCGCCGCGGCAGATTCGGTAGCCAAAGCGCATCGAGGCGCCGCGTATTTCGGTCACGGTGGTTTGCACATCGAGCAGGTCCTCGTAGTGCGCCGGCTGCAGGTACTTACAGTGTGATTCGACGACGGGAAGCGCGACGCCCCACTCGTGCATATCCTTGTAGCTCCGGCCCTTGTCGCGCAAATAGGCAGCGCGCGCACCCTCAAAGTAGCGATAGTAATTGGCGTAATAAACGATCCCCATTTGGTCGGTATCGCCAAAGATTACTCGAACCTCGTGATGCAAGGTTGTCACCGAATTTGTGGTCACCGAATTTGCTCGCTGTCAAAGCCCATCATGATGCATCGCATCTTGCGCGCAGGCTCAGCCGCGATGCAAGGCTCAGAGGAGTGCCGGTTGGCGATAGCGGTGCAAGCGGAGCGTGTGAATGCGTTTCCACAGCGAGGCTTCGTCAAGACAAGCAAGCGTTGGTGCCCCAACCTCGCCCGAGAGTGCCATTCCCAGCTCTCGGTGGGTGCAGTGCACAGAGACCGGATTTCGAAGCAGCGTGCTCTTGCATGCACTTGTCGCGTTGCCCTTCCGCTCCACAGGCTCCGAACGCTGCAAGAAAATCATCGCAGCGGAAATGTCCTTTGCCGTCTCCACCGCATCCGAGACCGAAGCCTGAACACTCGTGGCCCCCATGCCCAAGTGCCCGAGAATTTCTCGAAGCGCGTCCGCCTGCTCGCTGTCGTCGCTCACAATAAGGATTGACGCTCCACGCAACCATGCCCGCGATTCGCGACACGCAAGCAAATCGGCCTGCAGCTCGGCAAGGTCGGCGACGATGCGAGCGCCGCGGGGAATTGTCGTTCCAAAGAGGCGTCTCATGGCGGAGACATCTTTTGCCGCATCTTCGAGAACTGTGTCAAAGGCCGAGCCCTCTAGGGAAAATGCCGAGTGCACATAGTCTCCAATCGCCGGATCGATGACACCGGTACCACGGGCTTTTGAAACCGAGAGACTGCGCAGAACATAGGCGATTTGTTTAAGCCGTTGGGCATCGGTGGCCGCAGGCACGGCTTTGGGGCGTGGACAATCCTCTAGGGCTCCAGCGAGCAGTGGCGGAAGACTCCAGCGCTTAAAGATTTGTGCGCGAACTTGCTTGTGAGTAACGCCGAGAGTCTCGGCCTCGACTTCGACGAGGCGTTCGGGAAGCTGTGCCCAAGCGCTTAGCATGACGTCGTAGTTGCGAACGCTTGCGAGCAGCCCGAGCTTGCCAGCCTCTAAGAAGAGTCCCACGAGGTAGGCCTGCCCGCTTAGTTTTGGGCACACAGCACGCGCCAAGCGGCGGGCGATGTGCGCCCTTAGAATGCCCTCATACCAAGCCTGGCGATACGCCGCCTTTGTCGCTCCCAAGCTGCCAATTTGATTTGAGAGCGCGGCCCCCATCGCAGCGGCCATCGAGAGGTCCAAGCCGATGACACGAATCGCGGTGACGAGGTCGGTTACCGGAGTGGGGTTTGAGAAAAATGCTGAGTTGGAAAGCCGAATGAGAGACGAGGCGATGCCCGGATCCTGCTGAACCACCCGCGCCGCGTTTTGAAACGAGACATTCTCATCCCCAGCGAATGCAGCGAGGTCATGGACCATCGACTGCGGCGAGGGAAGCTTTGAATAGCGACCTAATTTGTTTTGCGTTGCCATGCGTTCGATGCACCCTTGGCAACTCGTTTCCGAAGTGCCGCCGTGCACCCAAGAAATCGTCGACAAGGCGGATTTCTTTAGGTTTCTAGCCAAAGAAGCGCCTTGTTTAAATTTTCACAATGATTCTAACACTATGAATTGTAAGGCTTTCCCTAGCCAAGGGTACTTTTGCAGGGATACGGTAGTTTCGCTGTTTTACCGGCATCTAGGACGCGATGCGAATCAGTTGCGTGGGCGCCAGGAGCAAGCCCGCATCCGAGATCGCCTGAAGCGCTAACTGCACATCCGCCTCGGCGGCCTCGTGAGTCAACGCCACAACCGCAACGTGGTCGTCGGCCTCAGGCATGATCGTCTGTGAAAGGTTTGCGATGGAAACTTCGTGCCGCCCCAAGATCGTCGTGAGCTTGCCCAAGGTGCCTGGCAAGTCGGCGACGGTAAAGCGCAGGTAGTAGTTGCTGCGAAGCTTGGCAATTGGAATCACCGGAGTGGCGGGAAGATCGCGCTGAACGCGCAAAGGCATCGAGCCTGTGGCACGAGCACCGAGGTTGCGCCCGACCTCGATGAGATCGGAGACCACCGACATGGCCGTTGGCATCATGCCTGCGCCGGCGCCGTAATACATCGAAGAGCCCAAGGCATAGGAGCGCACGTAGACAGCGTTCTTGGTGTCGGGCACATCGGCCAAGAGCCAACTCTGCGGAACCATCGCCGGGTGCACGCGCAACTCGATGCCCGCTTCGCGCCGCACGCCCATCGCCAGCGACTTAATGACGTAGCCGTGCTCTCGAGCCATGGCGTAGTCAATCTCGGCAAGGGTCTCGATGCCTTCGACGTGGATATCGTCCAAGTCGATTCGAGTGCCAAAGCAAAGCATCGCCAAGATTGCGAGCTTGTGTGCAGCATCGCCGCCGCCAACGTCCAGTGCAGGATCGGCTTCGGCATAGCCTTCGGCCTGCGCCTTGGCTAAGACTTCTTCGAAGCTCTGCCCACCCTTTGCCATCGCGCAGGTGATGAAGTTTGAGGTGCCATTGACGATGCCGACAATGGACTCGACTCTGTCGGATGCCAAGCCTTCGCGAAGCGCTCGAATGATGGGAATGCCGCCACAGACTGCGGCTTCATAGTACAGATCGACGCGATTGGATTTTGCCGAGGCGTAGAGTTCCTCGCCATGCACAGCGAGCAATGCCTTATTCGCAGTGACGACTTGCTTCTTGGCCGCCATCGCTGCGAGCACCAACTCGCGCGAAAACTCTTCGCCGCCAATCAGCTCGCAAACAATGTCGATGCCATCGCGAGTTGCGAGCTCCATTGGGTCGTCGCAAAGAAGCGCAGGATCGATCGACGCGAGGCGAGCCTTCTTTAGATCGCGAACCGCTGCTCCGCGAATGACCAGGCGCGCACCAAGACGCGACTCAATTGCCTTTGCATTTTCTTCGAGAAGCCGAACAACACCAGCCCCGACGTTGCCCAGACCAAGAAGACCAACTCCAATTTCGCGCATGCCCGAGTTTACGATCGGCTCGTGGGAAACGAGAAGTGCTCTGCCACGACCTTCCACTGGCCTTCTTGATTTTGCAGCACCAACGAGAGCACGCCGGTCTCGGTAACCGATACCGATCCGTCGCCAATGCTACTGGTGCGAGTTGCTGTAACGATTGCTCCGTCGGGGCCAAACTCGCGGATGCTGATGTCTTTGAATGTCATGCGAACTTGGCTTGCGCCTTCGAGTCGGCTCGTCAAAAACGCCTGCACCGATGTCCAACCTTGGTGCACCTTGCCCTGGTTAACCAAAACCAGATCCAGGTCCTTTGCATAGAGCTCGTGCAGAGCTTCGGCCGAGCCAACTTCGTAGGCCTGCCGGTACTGCTCTACAACGCCGCGAATTGCCGTTTGCTGGTCTTGAGGCACGGTGCTCATCGGAGCTTCCACCTCCGCCATTGGGGTCGACGCGCCGCACGAGGCCAGCACGAAAAGGAGGACGATTGCCGAGCTTCGCATGCGTTGTTATCTACCACAGGCAAAGCCGCTCAGCCCGCTTGCACGCCGCATGGCGTGTGCCTACCCTTGGGCCATCATGACCGACATTGCAATGATTCACGCCCGCGAAGTTCTTGATTCACGGGGCAACCCTACGGTCGAAGCCGAAGTGCTGCTTGAGAGCGGCGTCTCAGCCCGCGCCATGGTGCCTTCGGGCGCCTCCACCGGCGAGCACGAGGCTGTCGAATTGCGCGACGAAGATGCTGGACGCTTCTTGGGAAAGGGCGTCACCAAGGCCGTCGAAAACGTAAAAAATCGTCTCGCCCCCGAGCTTGTTGGGCTCGATGCGAGTGATCAATCCCTCATCGATCGGGTCATGCTCGAAATCGACGGAACGGAGAACAAAGCCAATCTGGGCGCCAATGCAATTCTCGCCGTATCGATGGCATGCGCAAGGGCCAGCGCCCGCGCTCATGGCTTGCCACTGTACCGCTACCTCGGCGGCGTAAGCGCTGCCACCCTGCCCGTGCCTCTGATGAACATCATCAACGGTGGTGCGCATGCCGACAACAACCTCGACATCCAGGAGTTTATGATTGCCCCTGTTGGGCTTCCTACTTTTTCTGAGGCACTGCGAGCCGGCGTCGAAACCTTCCACGAGCTTAAGAAGCTTTTAAAGGCGCAAGGCAAAGTTACCGCGGTTGGTGATGAAGGCGGATTTGCCCCTTCGATGGAGAGCGCAGACGAAGCCCTCTCGATCATTTTGGAAGCGATCGAGAAAGCTGGCTACACACCGGGCAAAGACATCTACCTTGCTCTCGATGTTGCCGCCTCCGAGTTCTACGATAAGAAGGCGGGCTGCTACCGCTACGGCGGCAAAGAGCTCGACTCGGCTGCAATGAACTCCATGTACAAAGACATGGCAAAGAAGTTCCCGCTGATCTCGATCGAAGATGGTTTGGACGAGAACGATTGGGATGGTTGGAAAGCCCACACCGAAGCGCTTGGCGATAGCGTTCAACTTGTTGGTGATGACCTCTTTGTGACCAATACCAAGCGGCTTGCCCAAGGCATCGAGAAGGACATTGCCAACTCGATTCTTATCAAGGTCAACCAAATCGGTACCCTCACCGAGACCATGGATGCCATTCGCACAGCGCAGCACGCTAAGTACACGGCGGTGATTTCACATCGAAGTGGCGAGACGGAAGATTCGTTTATCGCCGACTTGGCCGTGGCAACCAACGCTGGCCAAATCAAAACCGGCTCGGCCTCGCGCTCGGATCGCATTGCCAAGTACAACCAGCTGCTTCGCATTGCCGACGAGCTTGGCCCAGACCAGCGCTACGCAGGCACAAGCATCCTGCGCGCATAACACCTGCTTTTGTTTTGGGCAGCGTGTGCAACGCCAAGCTGCCCTAGCGTTTTACGCGCATCGTGAAGATGCGATAGCGGCCCTCGACAGCGAGGAAGGTAAACTCCACGATGTCGAGGCTTAGCCGACGAACTTTTTCGTTTGGCTTCGCCATGTGCACGTATGCGGGTTTATCTGTAATGCGGTGCACGTTGCAATCGCCAAACTTTGGATGGCGAACGATGTCGCCAGCGCGCAAAGGCTCGCTCTCGATGGCCGCGGCAATCTCGGCAACGTGCTGTGCAGCGTCGTCGCTGGGCAACTCGTCCCTGGGCAACTCGTCCCTGGCCAACTCGTTGTCAGGCAGCTCTGCAACAGGCGACTCGAGGTTGACGGTCGCAACCGTTGCCACGGGCTTGGCTGGCGCGGCCGCCTCGGCAGAGACTGCGATCACATCGGCCCAGCTTGTCTTGGGAGCATCGGCACCTTGCTGCCCATCATCCTCTGCGCTCTCGTCTGTCTTCGTAGGTACTGTCATTGTATGTACTGTCATTTGCGCCCGGCCAATTCCTAACAGAGAACCAAGCCATTACGTGATTCATTGTTGATTCGTTTCCCGCGAAAACCTGCGACTAAAATTTCTTGGGTCTCGCGGTGAATACGAAAACCGCAGATTCGTCTAGGGTCCCGTTCCTGCGTCTGCCCACGTAGTTTGCGTGTGGCGGCGCTCTCATCCCCCCAAACCCAGCGAGATTTCTTGATGCGATCCATAGCTCATGCGCTCCCCGCGCTCGTTCTCTCCGTTTCTCTTTCGGCCGGCTGTGCTGCCATGGCGGCCCAATACGATGCCAGCCTCGACAATGCAGTGACGGTCTCTCCTGTCGACCAGCAGGCCTACTCGCGAGTGGCGATCGATTCCTTTGTGTGCACCGAAGGCGGCTACGCCTGCCAACCACACGTGGGACAGCAAAGTGCCGATCAACTTGCGATGACCATGGGTCGCATCGGCTACGAAGTGTATGACAGTGCGCAATTTCAAGCGATGGTGGCTCAGCCGCCGACGATCATTGTCTCCGAACCCGGCTACGCAGGTGCCTCGCTTAGCGTCGGGCCAAACGGAGTTTCCATCCACGCAAACGACGGCTACGAAGAAGTCTCAGTTTCAGCGGGCGTGGGTGGTGCGGCCATTGGCATCGGTGGTGGCCCTGCCCAAATCGTGTACTACGAGACTCTGCCGGTAGAATCGCGGCAAAGCATTATGGAGCGCTCGGGAATTCGCGCTGTCGCAACCGGCCGCATTACCGTTGCTCCGCCAGACGAGACAACCGGCTGGCAAGAAGTGCATGTGATGGTTCGCCTTGGCGACGCTGCAACCGGTGCCCTCATTTGGCAAGGCGAGTGGCGCGAGAACGCCATGGACGAGCCGCCAGAGCAAGCGATCAGCGAAGCGATGCAACACCTCGACCGGGCCCTGCAGCGCAAAGCTCCACTGCGCATGTAAGAACTCTTCGGAGCGCTTGCTCGGGCGCTCCGAAGTCGTCGCATGGCGAGGGCTACTCAGCTCGAGAGAACACCAAAGTGCCACCGCCCTGCTGCACTTCAATGGTCTTTACCTGGGGCGGCTCTTGCCCCTCGGTGACGACGCATCGAACGCGAACCCCGAGCTTGGTGTTCATAAATCCTCCGCCCTCGGTTGGCGTCAATTCAAACTGTGGCTGCTTGGCTGGAGTTACCTTGAGAACAGTCGTCCCCGCTTCCACATGCATGGTCTCGATTTGAGCGATGACCTCGGCGGGAACTTTCTCGGCAAGCCAAGCGCGCGACTCCGCTGTGACCTCGTAGTCACCAGCGCAAGCGGCTGCGAGCACCGGATCGAACGCCTCCTCCGGTGAGGGCTCAAGGGTGCCGCCGAAAGCCGCGACCACAGCTGCCCTGGCGATAGGCTCAGGTTGCACATTGTCATTGTTGCTCCAGACGATCACAGCGAGGTCGGCATCCATCACCCGGGTGTAGCTTGTGAGGAAGCCATCGATGCCACCGCCGTGGCTGATGGTCTGGTGCCCGTCGCGCTCATCGACAAGCCAACCGTATGCATAGCCATTCTTAACTGGCGCGTAGAGTTTGGCCTTGGAGGCTTTGGTGAGAAGGCTCTCGCCAAGCAAGACCCGAGTTTGAGTATTTCCATTTCGACCCGGGCGCAAACTCGAGAGGCTTGTCCCAAAACGTCTTCAAGAGTTGCAGTGGAGTAAGAGCCTGGTCTCGGTGCTCCATGACTTCTTGGATTTCGGTGTAGCTGGGTACCCCGGCGGTGTGGGTCAGGAGCTGATGAATCGTGAGATTGGCGCCAACCTCTGGGTAGTCTGCAATGTGTTTTTTGACCGTGTCATCGACTGAGAGTTTTCCCTCTTGCTCAAGTTTGAGAATTGCAGCAGCCGTAAACTGCTTGGTCACCGATCCGATTCGAAATGAGGTATTTGCGGTATTGAGCGCTTTAGCCTCGCGGTCGCGAAACCCAAAGCCTTTTGAATAGAGCACCGTCTCGCCCTGGACAAGGTGAACGTATCCACTGAACGCGTGGGTCTCTCCCCGATTGCGACCGTGGCTAGTGATGAAGGCAGTGAGTTCTTGTTCGAGGTGCTTGGTGTCGATGCCCTGCGAAGAATGTGTCTCTTCTGGACGTTCGGTACTATTCTTATTATTTGATTGCTGCGAGCCGCCACAGCCTACGAGGCCGATTGCAAGAAGAGCGAGCAGTGTGGCTGGCCTAGTGCCAAGGTTTCGATTTCTGAGATGCATTTCGGTATTCATTTCGTGGTTGTTTTGCGTGAAGGGACATCCCCGAGCACAGCGAAGCTGGATAGCGGAATGTCTCCGCTGCCATCGGCTTTAAAAATCGCCAGCCCCAAACTCTCCACCATCGTGCCGAGTTTACTCGCACTCATGATGTTCAAGGCAGCGCGCCGTCTTACGAGTTGGCCCCGACTACAGCTAATTATCAAAGATGCCGACGTAGTCGCAGCTATTGGCGATAACGAAGTCGCAAGGTGGGACTCCGCACGGCGGGCAGCTGCCGGTGACAAAGCTAATTTGCCCCATGTGCGAGACGTCGATGGTCTTGCCGCTCTCCACCTCATAGCTGCATTGCATTTGATCGCTTTGCAACTCGGTGCAGTAGCCCAAAAGCTGACCGTCGACGCGAAAGGTCAGCGAGGCAAAGTTAGCGTTGTTTCCATCGATAACCGCACGCAGCGTGAGAATCGCTGGCCGGGCATCTGGCGTCATCGGGCCGAGTCCTGATGCATCGGGGATGCCCGCGTCGACAGGTGTGGCATCCGGCGCATCAGGATCTGCATCGGCTTGTCCCACGACGGTAGCAGCATCGAATTGTGAGGAACCGCCGCCCTTCCCATTCGTGCAGCGGCCGCTTTCGCTACCCGCTCCATCGCCATAGCGCTGGCCCGATGCACAAATTGGATCGGCGAAACTGCAAAGACTATCGCTCTCGCAAATGCCCGCCCCCTGCTCGCTCTCGCAGTCGAGATTGCTCTCGCAAACGAAGTGGTCAAGCTTGCTGGTGCAACCATACGCTGCTGCAGCAAGCACAAGGCAGAACAGCGAAGGAACCAGGCGAGACATTGCCTAGAGGGTATCTCGACTGAGGCCGGAAAGACCAGAGGGCAACGCCTTAGCGGCTGAGTCGTGCTTAGGCGCTTAAGAACTTCCGTTGTGTCGGCGTGACAGCTAGTTTACAAGACGACCCATGGAGATTCCTATGAGCAGCCGAATTAGACTTCTTTTCATTGCTATCCTTGCCTGCGCTGCTGGGTGCAGCGGCGGAAGTGGTGATAGTGGTGGCGACGGCCTTGGCGACACCTACGATGCGTTTTCGGCTGCTGAGGGCCCCGAGTGCTGTGAAGGCAAGTGCAGCCTGTTCTGCTTCCCTGGCGACTACTGCGCCGATTCCGCTGCCAATACCTGCCAAGAATCAAATGACATCTACCATGCGTACTTTGGCGCAGATGGACCTGAGTGCTGTGAGGGCAAATGCTCACTCCAGTGCCAGCCGGGGGATAGCTGTAAAGACGCAGCACTCGACCTGTGTACTCGTTCCAGTGAAAACTACCAGGCGTACTTTGGCGCGGGTGGACCCGAGTGCTGTCAGGGCAAATGCTCACTCGAGTGCCAGCCAGGCGACAGCTGCGTGGATGAAGCCAACAACCTCTGCGAATAACCGAGCGAACTACTGCAACCGTGGCCTGATCTTAGGCCATGCGTGGCTTGTCGCTTGTCGCGCAAGTAGATGGAGTTCCCAGTTGTCTTTGTCTTTGTCTTTTGCGGATGCGGATGCGTGCTCCGAAAAACAAGAAACCCCTCAAGCGGGCCAACGAGGCTTACTTGAGGGGTTTAATACCGTGCCCGGGGACAGAATCGAACTGCCGACACGAGGATTTTCAGTCCTCTGCTCTACCGACTGAGCTACCCGGGCGTGGTTTCTTAGAAGCGGGGAGGACACTACAGTGCGGGCCGGTACCTGTAAAGTCGTGACGAGGGTTCTTGCGAAGTTATGCGTGCAAAATTGATCGGCATCGCAGCTTCGCCGCATGGGAAGGGGCTAGGATGCGACTATGCGCTTGGCAGTAGTTTCTCTTTTCTTTGTGGTGGCCTGCGGAACTTCGGATTCGACGCCGGATGCGACCACTGCCATTGATGCAACCGTCGTTGCCGATGCAACCGACTTTGATGCGAACGCTCCAGATGCGAACGCTCCAGATGCGTTTGATCCCTGCCCTGGCGAGACGCCGTTTGAAGTGGGCGTGGTCGACTGGAATAGCGCGGAGAACGTTGCAGGCGTTGCAGCGCAAGAACGCGGCGATGGCAATGCAGCGTCGTCGGCTCCCAATGGGCGGGTGGTGCTCTGCGTTAGCGGAACCGGGCCGATTGCGATTCGCTTTACCAAGGTCGACTACGTAGACCGGGTGCACACAACAACGGTCGAAGCCATTGCTGCCCAGTACGCGACCGGGGTGGCGCCAAGTTTCCGCATGCTGCGCACCACCGATGCAGACGCGCTCTACATAAGTGCTGGCGAGACACGCGCAGCCACAGCCGCAACCGTCATTGCGATGCCGACCAACGCCGCCACTGGGGCGCCGCTCGCCGGAGTGACGGTGGGCATCGCTGCAGAGAACGACGGCGCCTACACGCCAGATGGCACGGGGATCGTTACTGGCGATACCAGCTTGGCAGATGGCAAAGTCGTCTTCCTCAACGCCGCTCTGGGCGCGGGCTCCACCGAGGCATCCGCAACAGGGCCGACAAGCTGCGAGGTTCCCGCAAGCGTGACCCTAGAAGCTGGGGTTAGCTCAGTGTCGATTGCTTGCCAGCCGTAGTGATTGGCATGGGCCGAGTTGGGCGCTTGGTTCGCGCGAGGCGAACTTGAGCGGTGGCGGCCCGAATGGTTTCGGCAAGGCATGAGGCCCCAGCGTTTACATAGGCCGACGTGTGGGTCGAAGTGCGTGCGTTGGCTAGATTTTGCATGGCGGCCGGCTTGTACAAGAACTTGGCCGGATGACCAAGAAATATGCATGCACTTCTTCTGGCCCCCATATAAGCGTGGCTGATCCCTTTGGGCACCGCGCCTTCGGGGCTGTGGAGAGGGAAAAAAAACGGCTCCCAAGAGAACTTGAGAGCCGTTGGTGCGAAAGGGGGGACTCGAACCCCCACACCCTTACGAGTACTGGCACCTGAAGCCAGCGCGTCTACCAATTCCGCCACTTTCGCTAGAGCTCCGCCAGAGCGAAACACAGGGGCATTTCTATACAACGCCGAGCCCAAGTCAAGTCGGCTACCCGAGAATCGCTGTGGCAAGTTGGGTCAACTACTGCGAAATCGCCTTTACCAACCAGCAGTTGCCTCCTATGCTTCGGGTTCCAATTCGGGTTGGGGGAATGTCTTAGCAATGGCCAAGCTCATCGTCTACTGCAATGACGAGCGACAAGAATACGAGCTAGCTTCGTTTAATTCGATCGGTCGTCATCCAGACAACACCATCCAGATCCTCGATCGCATTATCTCGAAAGAGCATGCGCACATCGAGCGGCAACCCGATGGCAGCTACATTCTTAACGACTTGCAGTCGCTTAACGGGACCTTCTGCAGGGGTGCTCGAATTAGTGATCTGCATCTCAAAGATGGCGATGAAATTTCGCTTGGCTCAACCCGCATCGTCTTTAGCCAAAGCAGCACCGAAGAGAACGCGCTCAATCGCGTCACGATTGCTCCTGGTCTAACCGAGAGTCACATCCGTCAAAGCATCACCGCAAGCGATGGTGTCTTTGCTTGCGAACGCGACATTCTCGATGAGGGCACGCTGCGTCGCGACTACGAGCGTTTGCGCATTGGCCACGAGCTCGCAAAGGCGGTTGGCTCCGAGCTCGATCTCGACAAGCTGCTTCCCAAAATTCTCGACAAGGCGTTTGAACTTGTGGGTGCCGACCGCGGCGTCTTGCTGCTAATGGATTCGTCTGGCGAGCTTGTGCCGAGCTACGTAAAAAGCGGCGACGGCAAGAACGATAGCGACGACATTGTTCTCTCCAAAACGGTGACGGCAGAAGTCATTCAGAAGAAGGCTGCAGTGCTCTCGAGCGACGCGACTCTCGATGAGCGTTTCTCCGGCGCGCATTCGATCATCATGCAGGGCATTCGCTCGACGATGACGGTGCCGCTTCTGCACTCCGACGAGATTCTTGGTCTCATGCACCTCGATTCGCAGATCGCCAGCAACGCATTTACCGACAAAGACCTGCAAATCTGCCTCGGTATGGCCTCGCAAGCTGCCGTGGCAATCCAAAATGCTCGGCTCGCGCAGCGCATTGAAATCGAAGCGCAAACCCGCGCACAAATCTCCAGGCTTATTCCGCCTTCGGTTGTAGAGCAAGTCGTTAAGGGCGAGCTCGTCATCGAAAAAGGCGGGCGCCTCGACGAAATCACCATGCTCTATTCTGACATTCGCGGGTTTACCGCCATGTCCGATGGTGCGCCTCCCGAAGAGGTCGTCAACACGCTTAACGAGTACTTCGAGGTTATGGTGGAAGTTCTCTTCCGCCACAAAGGCACCTTAGATAAATTCGTAGGCGACGAAATTATCGGGCTCTTTGGCGCGCCGCTAAAAATGATCGATCACGAGTACATCTCGGTGTGCTGTGCAATCGATATGCTGCGCAGCCTTACCGAGTTTAATCGCACCCGGCAGGCCGAGAACCAGCCAGCAATTCACATTGGCATTGGCATCAATACCGGCAAAGTAATTACCGGTGCCATCGGCTCTACCAAGGCCCTGCAGTACACGGCCATTGGTGATGCGATGAACGTCGCCTCGCGATTGGTAAGCCTTGCAAAGCCCGGCGAGATTATTATCTCCGAGCTCACCTACTCGCGTGTTGCAGACCGCATCGAAGCCGAGCCCCTGCCCCCGGTTCGGGTTAAAGGCAAAGCACAAGAGATGCGCGTCTTCCGCGTTCTTGGTCACCGTGGCCAGGAGTGGGTCGCTGGGCCTACCAATAGCTAGCTCGCGCGGCGCAACGGCTTCGAGCTCGGCGCAACAAGCCAGCGCTAATTCATGCCTTTGGTCTTGATGCCGTAAATTCTGGACGGTTCGTTGGATTCACACCATTACAAGACACTTAGTCTTTGCGCTGAAGCTGCAGCTCGCTCGTCGACTGGGTTTTCATCTTGGTGGTCTCGCCATTCATGCCCAACTTAAATCGCGACGTGGTCTGATAGACCCGAGCGGGTTAGCAAAAGAACGCAAGCCACGTGTATAGCTACTGGCCGACTCGCCTCACGTACGGATCGCCATTAATCCCCGTCCCTGCCCGAAAGTCCACCCAACCGATGCAGGCCCCTGTGCTAATGGCGGCATCATCCGAGTTGGTGATCACAGGGTTGAGAGCGGCGCCTGCGCCCGTATCCAGTGCCTCGTGGGTAAAGTCCCAGGATGCGCCCGCGTCAATTGAACTGGCGGCGAAGGCATGCTCGACGCCATCGGCGCCTGCGTTCATGTAGGAGATAACGAGGATATCGCCACCTGCGTAAACAAGCTTTGCCCCTCGGGTAACGCCCGAGAGCGGTGCGCCTGCATTGCTCGATGCACGCTGCGCGGCATCAAAGGTTTGGCCGCCATCGGCAGAGCTTGTGGCAAAGACTTGCGTGCCCTCGCGCCTATCTTCCCAGGCCAGAAAAACTCGGTCGTCCGCGGTGCCCGCGCCTGCGGCGTCGACTGCCATGACGGGGCCAAAGGATGAGCTGCGCTCGACCACTGGATCGTCAATGATGATTTCGGCACCGAATGTTGCGCCGGCATCCGCCGAGCGAACGAAGACAACATCGGAGCCTGCGCCAGGCACCGTGGAGATGCTCTGCCACGTGACGTAGGCGGCTGTTCCCACAACGCGGAGCACTGGCAAGTCGGCATTTTCCTCGTCGCCAATATCCGCATCGAGACGGGTCTCGTTGGCAGGTGCGATGGCCGCTGTGGCGCTATCGCTAAAGGCCGAGAAGGCATCGCTTGTCACGCCCGAGCGGATTTCGCGCCAAACAAAGATGTAGCGATCGGCGCTGGTGATGCCCACTTGTGGTCGCCCGGCAATTGGACCAGCGCCGCTGCCAACGTTAACGGTGCGCTGCGCTTCATAGCTTGCCCCTGCATCGGTGGATGCGCGGCTAATGATGTTGCGATCTAAGGTGCCGGTATCGAGCTCTTCCCAAACAATCACAACTTCGTTGCCGTCATCGCTAACCGCGGCACTGTGATGGAAACTATCGTCCGAGCCATCAAGAGCACCGCTTGGCGCGGTGAACGTTGCACCGCTATCGGTAGAGTTCTGAGTTCGAATATCGCGAACTCCTCCGGACACACTTTGGTAGACGACGTGGACGCTATCGGTCGCTCCTGGTGAGACTACGAGAAACGGCTTTACCGCCGCATTGCCAAGGGTATCGGTGAGGTTGATGGCGTCTTGCCAGGTTGCACCACCGTCGAGGGAGCGCGCGAAGTAGATGTCGCTATTGCCGTTACTAAGGTCCGCCCACGAGGCGTAGACGCGTTCGCCGAGCGGCGAACCGCCTGCGGCAATCACCAAGTCGAACGAGTGTTCCTCGCCGGCATTCGTTCCAAGAGCACCGCTCGCATCGATCCGCTCGTCGCTGGCGTCGGCAATCAAGCAGCCTTCCACTGCATCACTATTGGTATCGCAATCCGAGTCTAAGCCGTCTCCGCAAATCTCGATCTGGTCGACCACCTCGCCTTGGCAACTGCCAAAGACGCCAAAGGTGCAACTCTGCTCTCCGGCAAGGCACTCGCCGGCGCCTGCAGTTCCTGCGGTTCCGCTGTAGCAAGACTGCACAAGTGGACCACCGGCAGTGGCTTCGTCAATCTGCGCATCGCAATCTTCATCTTGGTTGTCACAGGTCTCTTCGGTGGCAGGCAGAACTTCGCCAACACACGCGCCTCCAAAGACGCCCGCCGAACAGGTCTCGGTGCCCGAAGCGCAAAGCCCGACGCCCTCGGTGGCTCCTGGGCCCGAGTAACAGGAGCGGCTAACGTCTTCGTCGGTATTGCCATCGCAGTTGTCGTCGATGTTGTTGCAGGTCTCTGCCGAAGGCTCTGGAGCACCGACGCAGACAATGGTTCCCAGTGAACAAACCGTGTTGCCCGTGTTCTCGCAAGCGCCGATTGCAATGCCCATTGGGCCGTTGTTGCAGGCGAGTCCGGAGTCCTCTGGAGCGTCGTCGGCAACGCCATTGCAGTCGTTGTCGATTAGATCGCAAATCTCCACGCCGCCGTTGCTAGGTGTGCACGAGTACTCGCAGCCATCGGCCACGGTGCCGTTCACGTCGTGAAAATTGGTATCGCAATCGGCCGCCGGGTTAAACGTGCAGGCTCCGGTGGTGCACGAAGCGGTGGCGTTTGGAAAACTGCAAACTCGGCCGCACTGGCCGCAGTGATTGACATCGGTATCGGTATCGAAATCTTCGTCGACATCGCCGTCGCAATCGTTGTCCACTAGGTCGCAAGATTCGACGCCACCATCGGTTGGCGTGCACGAGTACTCGCAACCATCGGCTTGCATGCCGTTGCTATCGATGAAGCCCGCTGTGCAATCGCTTGCAGGATCAAACGAGCAGGTACCGGCGCTGCAGGTTGGCGACGCTTCAAAAAACCCACAGACCCGGCCACACTGGCCGCAGTTGTCTAAGTCCGAATCAAAGTTTGTCGCTTCGTCGACGACACCGTCGCAATCGTTGTCGAGTTCGTCGCAAGCCTCGTCACCAGCGTTGGAGACAAAGCAGCCGTACTCGCATCCATCCGAGCCCTCGAATGGATCGCCGAGGTCGCCGTTGACATCGACATTACCGGGAAAGCACTCGGTTGCGACGCATCCGCCAGATTCGCACGCGGTTCTTGTGCCGCCCCGCTCGCAGCTATTTCCGCAACTTCCGCAGTTAAAGAAGTCGGTGGCGAGGGTGGTGTCTTCATCGACATTGCCATCGCAATCGTTGTCGAGTTCGTCGCAGATTTCTTGGCGAACCACACCATCTTCACAGCCTGGTGCGGCATCAAAGCCCGCATCACCTGGGCCGCCATCAAAGATATCGACGCCGCCATCACCGTTGCCCTGCCCGCCTTCATCACAGTTGATGCAAAACGGATTCGCGTCGCAGGCCGCTTGTGGAGCAGCGAGAAGGCAGACCAGTGGCACGAGGTTTACTGCGCTTCCTCTGCGCCTCCAGAGCAGGAGCCCCAGAAGTGCCAATCCAAACCAAAGCCCGGTGCCTTGGCTGCTTGCGCCAACGCTACAACCGCCACCGCCGCCAGGTGCGACATACTCTGGCACGGGCCCGGCATCTCCCGACGTATCTTCTGGCGCGTCGTAGCAGCCGCCAAACTCGCAAACCGCATCGGCGGGGCACTCAACTCCGATGCATGGGTCGGCAATGCACTCGGCGGCCTGCGGGTCACACACTTGTCCTTCTGGACAGCCAATGTTGCGGCATGGATCATCGATGCACTCGCCACTTGCCGCGTCACAAATCGTGCGGTCCGGGCAATCCCCATTGCAGCCTGTGGCTTCGCAGAGGCCATCGGTGCACTGCTGACCTTCGTCACACTGGATGCCCACGCAACTCGCAATGCAATCGCCGCCTCGGCAAAACTCTGAGTCGCCACACGTAATATCAAAACACGGATTCGACTCGCACACGGCGTTAAGGCAAATCTCGTCTTCGGCACACAAAGGCAAGAACGTGCAGGTCTCGGGCACGCACACGCCATCGCTAGGACGGCACACCAAATCACTTGGGCAGTCGACAGCATCGCAGATTGGCTCGCAGAGGCCATCGCGACAAACGTTTCGAGTGCCGTCTTCGTCATCGTTGCAAATCACGCCGAAGCAGGCGTCGGGGACGCAGAAGTTATCGATACAGCCTTGGCCAACCGGGCACGAGAACTCGCCGCCGTCGCAGGGCGAGGTGCAAGCACCGTCGATGCAGGCGCCGCCTTCGCACAAGTCACCATCATCGATGACATCGTTGCAATCGTCGTCGACTCCGTTGCAAACCTCGGTGGTGCCATCAAATCCGCCAACACACTCAAGAGCGCCGCTAATGCACTTGATGAGGCCCGGCTCGCAAAGGCCATCACTCTCGCCGCACGCCACGTCTACGCCCGCAGGGTTGTCATCGACCAAGCCGTTGCAGTCATCGTCCAGGCCGTTGCAAAGCTCTGGACCGCCGCTTACCTCATCGACGCACTCTGGGCCGGTTGCGGTGCACTCAATTACACCAGGTTCGCAAACACCAACATTGGTTCCACAGGGCGAGCCCACATCGATTGGATCGTTGTCGATCGTGCTGTTGCAGTCGTCATCAATGAGGTTGCAGGTTTCGGTTTGCGGACCAACTTCGCCTGCACACTGCGGGCTGCCCGCGTTGCAAATCAGGGTTCCAAACTCGCACGGGCCAACATTGGTAGCACCGCAGTCTCCGCCCACATCAATTGGCGCGTCGTCTTCCACGCCATCGCAATCGTCATCAAGACCATTGCACAGCTCGTCGGTTGGGCCGACTTCACCTTGGCAGTCGAGAACACCACCTGCGATACAAACTTCGACGCCTGGGCTGCACTGTCCAACACCCGAGCCGCATACGCCGCCTTCATCAACCGGTGACTCGTCAACCGGGCCATCACAGTCGTTGTCGACGTTGTCGCAGAACTCCGCGTTTGGACCGGTATCGTCATCGCACTCGAGCGCTCCGCTCTCGCAGACAATAAAGCCTTCGGGACACAAGTCCGAGTCTGGGCCATCGCACGCAGCGCCAACGTCAGCCGGGCTATCGTCGATGTTGTTATTGCAGTCGTTGTCGAGGCCATCGCAAACTTCAGAGCTTGGCCCACCAATCGACGTGCATTCGATAGCGCCGGCAACACAAATGGTCTCGCCCTCTTGGCAAACACCAAAGGTTGGGCCGTCGGCGCAGGTAAGAGCAACGTCGTCGCAGAGACACGAGTCACCAACGCCAAAGAGATCCGCGTCGGCTCCATCGACAAGGCCATCGCAGTCGTTGTCGATGCCATCGCAAACTTCGGTGCTTGGAATGCATGGCGGAGCCAGGCCGTCGACCTCGATCATCATGTCGGCGAAGTCGTTGTCGCCACCGCGAAAGAGGTCTTCAAAGCCAAAGTAGAATCGGTCAGCGTTGCTGGGCGAGGAATACACGAGGTGGTGCACAAAATCGCCATCGTCGTTGAGATCCTTCTGGGTGAAGTAGATAAAGGCAAAGAAGGAATTGCCCTCAAAGTCACCACAGTTGGCGACACCACCGGGGCGGCCCTCGGGTGTAATCAGATAAAATCCGATAAAGCCGCCCTTGTAGCGTCCTGCCGTCTGTTCTGCAGCAAAGTCGACGGCCACCGATTCGGCGGCTTGGCCGGGCCCAGGATTTCCTGGCAGCGCATCTTCAATGTACATTGTCGGATCGCCGTGGTGATGCCCGCTGTGCCCCGGATCAAATGCATGATTCTGCATTGAGACACCGCAGCCGATAATCGGATGCAAGTTCTCGCGGCGCCCCGCGGCAGAAGAAATATCATCACCGACGTTGTAGTAGCCAAAGCTGTTCTCAAAACCAGCGTACTCGGCGAAGTCGGTAAAGGTGACATCCTGCGTGGTATTGGGTAAGAAAACTTCGGGCAGCTCGGCAGCATCTAAGACCGCATCAAGTGTGCCAGTAGCGCCCTCGCGGATGTCCAGCTCAGCCTGCACCCGCGAGCCTGAAACCGGAATGATGGTGCCGTCGACCTGAGTCACCGTGGCATTTGCAGATTGCGTTACGACGAGAACGAGGCCGAGTAATCCAAGGAACCAAGGGGAGCGAGCGCGCATAGCTGCGATCGTATCAGGGCTGGTGCGTTTTCGACGAAGGCGCGGGGGTAGCAATGCACCCTCGCCCCAGCACACAGTGTATGCGACCGGCACACACAATAGAATTTTCCCTAGATTCGAGTCGCCCAGCCGCGAATCACGGGCCTCACAATGCGCGGGCCCACCTCCATTCGCGTGTGCTCGATCGTATCGATGCGAAAGCCGCCGTCGAGAATGGTCTGCTCGGTATCTCGTACAACTTGGCAGCTTGCCGACACCAAGCCCCAAAGCGGCTGATAGCGATGCTGGCGTTTGCGATTGCGGGCATCGCTTGGATCGAGCACATGTTCGACGAAGGCCAATCTGCCACCGGGCCTAAGCACTCGATGCAACTCGGCCAGAACCTTGGCAGGATCTCGAACCGAGCACAGCACCAAGGTCGCCACAGCCCAGTCAAAGCTCGCGTCTTCGCAAGGCAACTTCTCGCCAAAGGCCCTGGCCAGCTTGACGTTTGCCGGCGCTGCAACCGTGCCGCGAGCAAGCTTGCGGGCCGCGATGCCGCGCATATCGTCGCTTGGCTCAAGAGCCAGCAGTTGCGTGACGCCGCTGTGATAGTGAGGAAAGTTGGCGCCGGTGCCCGCGCCAATTTCAATAACATCACCGGCAACCTTGGCGAGCGTCTCTTGCCGCCAAGCGGCAAAGTGTTTGCGCTCCGCCCCGCGAAGGGCGAAGTCGTACACCTGCGAGAGCAGCCAACTCATGCGCTACAGCGCTTCGATAACAAGCGAGATGCCTTGGCCGCCGCCGATGCACATCGTCACCAAGCCGTAGCGCTCGCCTTTGCGGCGAAGTGCGTAAGCACAGGTGAGTGTGAGAATCGATCCGGTTGCTCCAAGAGGATGGCCAAGAGCAATCGCGCCGCCCATCATGTTGACCTTGGCTGGGTCGATTCCCATTTTCTCAAAGTCGCGGATGCAGGCGATGGCCTGTGGTGCGAAGGCTTCGTTTAGTTCGACTCGGTCGATTTCTTTGCCTTCAATGCCCGCATTCGCAAGCGCGATTTCTGTGGCCGGAACCGGGCCGTAGCCCATGATTCGCGATTCGCATGCCGCAACGCCAATGCCGGCAATGCGCGCGAGTGGCTTGGCGCCATGCTTGACCGCATCGCTCTCTTTGCCGATGACCATGGCAGCGCCACCATCGACAACAGCCGAAGCGTTGCCTGCGGTGACAATTCCGCCAGCCTCAAAGGCTGCGGGAAGACGACCCATTTTGGCCATCGAGATGTTGTCCATGATGTGCGTATCGTGCTCGACGACCATGGACTCGGCACCATTGTCGACGGTCACCGCAATGGTCTCTTCTTTAAAGTGACCAGCATCGCGGTTGTCTTTGGCAAGGGTTTGCGAGCGGAAGGCAAACTCATCCGCTTCGGTGCGGCTAATCTCAAAGCGCCGACCAAGCTCTTCTGCGGTATTTGCCATCGCCATCTCGGCGGATGGATCGTAGAGGCTCATGAGCAGCATGTCTTGCAGGTGCGTCCCAGGTGCCAAGCCCTTGGTATCGATGGGCCCGTACTTTTGCACAGCAGCGCCAACCTTCTTGCCCCGGTAGTTGTAGAGGCAAAATGGGTACTGCATCGACTCTGCGCCGCCAACAACAATGAAGGGGCGCTTTTTATCGTGACGAAGACCGGCAGCAATCATGTCCGCGCCAACGGCGATGGACTCTGCACCGGATCCGCAGATGCGAGCGACTGTAAGTGCTGGAACGGTCTCGCCTAGGCCACCGCGCCACGCCATACCCTTGGCGCCGTAGATCGAATCGCGATGTGAGTGCTGCGCCATGCCCATGACCACGTGTCCAACAAGCTCGTTGTCGACGTTGGTGTTGTCGAGGGTGCCTTTAATGGCGAGCCCTCCGAGTTGGGTTGTGGAAAAGCGTGAGAAGAGCCCGGGCTCGCGGTTGTTGATCAGAATATCGGCGCGCGGAGTTCGCTTGGCGCCGTCGAGAATGACAATGGAATCTTGGTTCGACATATCGGTAGTCCTTGGAGGTCGTCGTTTAAAAATGCGATGGAGTCCGCTTGGACTACTCGTTGAGGAATTCGGCGGGCACGCGCGGTCCGTTTTGCATGAAGTTGCCCATGCCGATGTTCATATCAACCGTTGCTTTGCAGCGAGCAAAGCCGTCTGCCTCGATCTCGAGCCCATCGGCCAGGTTCGTAGCAAGCCCGCGAAGAATGACGTCGACAAGGATTTTATCGATCGCCAAAGACCGGTGACCGATGTCGACCGTCGGAAGCGTCGATGGGATTGCCATTGGCTCTGGGTTGACGGGAGCTACCTTGGCATTGCCCGCGAGGTAGTCGCGAATGAGCCTTACGGCACCCGCTTCTGGGTTGGCATCGGGTTCGCCATGAGCCCACCCAAGCTCGCAGGCCTGGGTCGCGTTCATCGACTCGGCTGTGCGAAGCATTGCATAGGCACGCTCGAATCCGATGAGACGCGGCAGGCGCTGTGTCCCGCCGTAACCCGGAATAATTCCTAGGTTAACCTCGGGCTGTCCAAGAACAAGATCGGGAGCCACGATACGAGCGTGGCACGCCATCGAGAATTCTGCGCCGCCGCCCAAGACCGGGCCGCGAAGGGCTGCAACCACAGGTTTAGCCATGCCAGCGATGTGCTGCATGATTGGATGCGTCTTAAGGCAGATGTCTCGACACTCGGCTGGGGTTGGCAAGGCTGCCAGCTCCAAGATGTCGGCGCCGGCAAGCGAGCCATTGTAGCTTGTGAAGACGATGCCTTTAATGTCGGCGTCGGCCTCGAGTTCGACCATGGCCGAGTGGATTTCGCTAATGGTGAGGGCCGAGAGAGCGTTCATCACCTCGGGGCGCCACACTCGAACGGTGCCGATGTCGCCGTTGCGCTCGACCTTTACGTTGCGGCGAAACGAGACTAGGGATTTCTCTTTGATGCTCTTTGGAACGACAAAGCCTTCGTGGGCTTTGGCGAAACTCTCGCAGAGTGCAGCAGCCTTGTCGGCGCCAAGCTCTTCGGTGATCTCGAGAAGGCCTTTGGAGAAGCCAAGTGCCATGCGGGTTAGCCAATTGAGTTCGGCTGGCTCACAGATGTCGTTATCAACGACGAAGTAGGTGCGAGCGACAAGCACCGCCAAGATGCGATCGAGAACCACTTTGGCAAGCGCCTCGTCGTGGCTTGCATCGTGTGGGTTCTTGCGATCGTGCCAAGGAGAATTGCCCTGGGTGGTAAGAATCTCTGGAGCCTTAAACCAAGGAGTGCCGGTTTCTGCCTCTTGCATCAGCTGCTGGCAGTGCACGGTAAGCAGGTTGCCCTGGGTTGCGTCCATTACGTTAAACGGGCCGCCGCCGCCAATTGCATCATTTACAATTTTGTCGACCTGCGCGGGATTGGCAATGCCCTCTTCGACGATGCGTGCCGCCTCGGAGATGTAGTTGCAGAAGATGTCATCGGCAGCAAAGCACTCGACGTCGGCGGTTCGAACTGGAACTTTCCCTAGGTGCTTGATGGTCTTCATCATGCGGATGTCGAGCACTTCGTCGCCCGAGCTCACGATTTCGATCGGTGGGGAGCGCCAAGCAGGAAAGAATGGGTGATTGACGAAGCAGCGCTCTGGGTGCTTTGCGCCCTCGGCAATGTACTTGCGAGGCAAGCCCGAGGTGGCGAAGCCAATCAGACAGGTTGGGCTCACAACCTCTTCGAGGTTTTTAAGAATGATTTTCTTGATAGAGAGTTCTTCTGAGGCAGCCTCTAGAACGTACTCGCAATCGGCGAGGTCTTTCATGTCCATGGTTGGCACCAGGGCTGCTTCGAGGGCGGCTCCGGCCTTTGCCGAAATCTTTCCTCGGGCAACGCCCTTGCGACCGTAGCCACGGATACGCTCAACGCCTGCGTCGAGAGCCTCCTGCTTAATGTCGAGCAGGTAGACCTTGCTCCCTTTCTCGCGCACCAGGGCGGAGAGAAAACCGTAGGCCAAGTCAGGCCCAATGGATCCAGAACCGATTACACCGACAATCATAATGCGCCGACCATAGCCACCAGGGCCGGGCCTGCCAAGGCTGGCCTGAAACTCTGGTGCCGAAGCAGCATGCCGCAGCATGCGGCAGCGGCCTGGAAGCGCATTCGCCCTTAGAATCGCAGGTGGTAGAAGCGCTCGATTTCGCCCTCCAAAGCCTCAAAGTGGCCTTGAATCGAGACCGAGTAGCTCGCCATGTCGCCAAAGAGCTCGCGAACCTGGGTCGCATAACAGGCAACCGCTTGCGACTTTGCAATGTCATCAATGGCGACGTCTTCAAAGCCCTCGACCCTCGCCCGGAGCCTGCCCGCCGCCCGCAGCACCGAGTCTGACTGAACCGCCTTACCGGGATTTGGGTAGACGTACGGCGCATCCTCGTAGAAGAGGACGTTATGGCCGAGAGTCTGAAGCTTGCGACCCGCATGAGCGCAGAGCTGGTGATCGACGTGGGCACCGACCGCCATGGGGCACAGGACCAAACGCTCTTCGATATGCGGCAGAACGCCGTCGACGATTTGATCCCGAAGTGGCGCGTCGGCTCGGGCCACAACTCCAAAAAGCGCTTCGATTCGCGAGTAGAGCCGCTCGCCCTCGGCCCCGACCCTGTCGATTGCGTCGAGCTTATTAAGTAGTCGCGCCTTGGCACCAACTCGCTCCATCGCCGCGGCATCCTCCTCACGGCGCATCTTTGGAGTTGCCCACGCATCCAGTGGCTTGACCCGTTGTATTGGGGGATCGGCAGTAAAGACTGTGACCACCAGGGCATCTGAGTTCTGCAGTAAAAGCCCGCCGCAACTGAGAACAGCATCGTCAAGATGCGGTGAAATCACCAAGATCGGACGTGAAAGCAGCGCGCTCATAGAGAGAGGAAACCAGGGGATGCCAGCCGCGGCAAGCAGGTTGACCAACAACTCGAACTTCGACAAGACGCTGTCGCCTCATTTGTGTAAGGTCCGCCCGCCATGAAGCACAGCCCAAAGCGCCCCCGTTCGTTCCGTCGTCTCGTGACGGCCAGCCTCGCGCTGGCACTTGGTACAGCCGTTGTTGTTCATCAACAAGCGGACGCCGAGCCCGCCGCCAAGGTCATGCTCAATGGCAAGATGTCCGGCGTCTTCTTTAACGATGGGGATAGTTTCCGCATCCTAAAGGGCCCAAAGAAGGGAGCCAAAGCTCGCCTCTTTGGCTTTAACACTCTAGAGAGCCACGGCGCTGTTCATCAGTGGGGCGATTGGACCTTTCAAGAGCTGTACAACATCGCAAAGATGGCGACGTACAACGGACGCAAAGGCACCTGGACCTGCACGACCGACGAGAAGACCGACACCTACGGTCGTATGTTGGTGTTCTGCGAGGGACTGGCCGAAGATCAAATCCGCAAAGGCCTTGCTCACGCGATGAGCATTGATGACAACCCAGGTCTTCCCAAACTGCTCGAAGCCCAAAAAGACGCCATCGCAAATAAGCGCGGCATGTGGGCCCACGGGGTTCCAGAGTTTGTCTTAACTTCGCTTCACTCGGTTGAAGAAGATGTCGAAGGTCGCGGCACCTACAACCGCGTTGTCTCCAGCGCCGATGGTCACTCCATCAAATGGAAGCACACCAATGAGTACGCCGAGTGCGAGAACGTCTGCATTCAGACGTACCCAGACGATGCGCAGCTTCTCCCTGCCGTCCTCGAGAAACTCAAAGTCGAAGGTGCAGCGTTCATTGGCACGATGACCGATGAGCAACTTCTCACCATGCTCGGAACGTTTCAGCGGGTTCGCATGGTTGACCGTCCAACTCCCAAAGAGCACCGAGATGACCTGAAGGAACTACTGCTCACCTACGCAGAGCAAGGGCTCTTTGGCACCGGTGCAGCAACAGATGGTAGCTGCGTTATTCACGTTCCTTTTAAACGACGCTTTGGTGGAACCCGGGCCGCTTGTCTTAAGAAGTAATGCGCAGTTTTAAAATCACCTTCCTCGGCGCGTTGGCCAGCTTGCTACTAGCGAGCTGCGGTTACGACGTACCTTCCCGGCCGATTGGCGGCTACGAGACAAATAATCAGAACTGTTCTGATGGCATCGACAACGATGGCGACGGCCTAATCGACTGTCGCGATGCCGATTGTTTCTTCACTTCGACCCTGTGCGGCGAGCAAGTTCCAGATTTGCCCGACGACCGAGCTGAAAATACGCTGGCAACCTGTAGCGACCTCATCGACAACGACGGCGATGGCACCTACGACTGCGGCGAAGACACCTGCACGATTATTCTCGAGCTTTGCTGTTCGACCGAGAACACCGACGCTGCCTGCTCCGATGGCATCGACAACGATCAAAATGGCTTTGCTGACTGCGCCGACTTTGGCTGCGCTCGCGGGCTTTTTGTAACGGTTTGCGATGAGGAAAGCGACGGAACCTGCAGCGACGAGAAAGACAACGACGGCGATGGCCTCACCGACTGTGAGGACCCTGATTGTTACGGCCAAGGCTCGAATGACGTAAGAGTCACGGTTTGCAACGGCGATGAGCTTACGGTTGAGCAGTGCAGCGACGGCCTCGACAACGATGGCAATGGCTTTACCGACTGTATCGACAATGGCTGCAGCATGTCTGCAGACACTGAGGTTGTTGCGTATTGTGCCAGCCTGCCAACCGAAGACACTCTTGAGACGTGTAGCGACAACGTAGATAATAACGAAAACGGTTTCACCGACTGTCAGGACTTCAGTTGCTCGCGTTCCAGCGACCAGGCAATCCTGGAGTATTGCGCAAGCCTACCGTCGGAACTCTCACTTGAAGAGTGCAGTGATGACATCGACAACGACGGCAACGGCTTCACCGATTGCGGCGACTTTAGCTGTTCGCAATCCGATGATGCTGCTGTGCTCGCCTACTGTGCGGAACAAGGCGAAGGAACGTTTGAGAAGTGCAACGATGGCGTAGACAACGACGGCAACGGCTTTACCGACTGCGGAGATTTCTCCTGCAGCCAAGCGACAAACCTGGACGTTCGCCAAGCATGTCAAGAGAGCCTTGGTGCAACCCCTGCCGACGCCAACGTTCGCTGTGCAGATAACCAGGACAACGATGCTGACGGCTTTGTCGACTGCGACGACTGGGACTGCTCGAACAACCCCGATGTAACCATCTGCGAAGGTCCGCTTGTCTGCGAATAGCAGGTGTGCCCCAACCTACGTCAATAAGAATTCTTCCAAGAGACCTATAGTGGAGTTAACAATGAAAAAGTCTTTCCTGGCGAGCCTAGCCTTCGCTGCCCTGGTGTTTTTGCCCAAGAGCGCCCTCGCGCAAGAGCAGTGTGACAACGGCGTCGATGACGACGGCGATACGGTCTACGACTGTGGCGACGCCGATTGCTTTGACGACCCGATCTGCAAGCCAGACGGCCAGCCTGAGAATACCAACGCGCGTTGCGAAGATTGGATCGACAACGATAGCGACGGTCAGCTTGACTGCGACGATAGCGATTGCTTTAGCGTCGGCCTAACGGCTTGCGAGGGCAGTTACGATACAATGAAGCGCATCGCCAAAAGTGGCGGAGCCAACTCGACAGCGGCGACTAGCGTACCGAGTGGCGGAGACGACATTCCCGAGCTTGGCGCTGGCATGTCAGTCGAAGACCTTATTGGTACCGGCAGCGACAATGACGGCGAGCGCAACGATGTTGCGTGCTCCGATGGCATCGACAACGATGACGACGGCCGCATCGATTGCGCCGACTTTGGTTGTCGCTTCGATCCAACCGTTACGGTTTGTCAGGGCGATCCTGACTTTCGCTTCTCGGTTGTTGCTCGTGGTGCACAGACCTACGAGTTTCAAGAAGAGGTCATGAATACGAAGGTGGATACGCTCCAGCTTCGCGCCTTTGGCCCAATGCCTTTGGTTAACGACTCCTTCTTCTTGCTCTCGATGCGCGCAGACAAGACTCCTCGTCTTACCTTCGCCATGTTCCAAGTTCCCCTTGGCAAAAACGGCCACTACCTAAACCTCAACAGTGGTGGCGGCGGTCTTTCGATCGAACTCATTCGCTCGGCGCACAAACGCCTCCTTCTCGACTCGGCGTTCTACCTCTACAACGCGTTCGAGCAGGGCAATGGAGCCGCTGTCGAAGTTGGTGGTCCAATCGACGCCAAAGGTAAGTTTCTCTACCGCGCATTTGCCGCAGGTGGCACCGGTCGCTTCTCGGGCAACGTTGGTGGTGGCTTTGTCTCGGATGACAACAACAACTACACCTACACAGCTGGTGGCCAGATTCACATGAACCTCATCGGCTACCACAGCCGCTGGGATTCCTCGATGCTCTTCGTGAAAGCTCCCCTCACCTTCTCGACCGCCATCGGTGCCAAGTACGAACAACGTGCTCAAGAGCGCTACCCGGCTCTAAACATCAACGCCACACTCAAGTGGAACCGCTTCATTGCAGTTGGCGAGACGTACCTTAAGCAAGAGGTTGATTTCGAATCGCGCCACATGGCGTACAACTTCAAGATTGGCTTTTTGGCCATTCCAAAGAAGCTTATGCTCGCCGCCGACTTTGGTGAGTTCCTTGAGCTAAAGGCTGGAACCTATCCAGGAGAAGTTCCCAACGACATCGCTCGCCAGCGTCAAGAGACGCAAATTCGCGCGGCAGCCCACTACTACCTGTGGCGCAACATTGTGGTCGGAACACTGATCTTCGCCGACCGCAAGGTTGATCCCGCTCCAGGCCAAACCGATCAGCTGCACACGCAAGAGGCCAAAGCCGTCATGAGCTACCGGTTCTAAAACCGCCGGGCCAGAGTCCTCAACCTCTCTGGTCCAAGCTCTTCCAACTCGGAAGCCAAAAGGTGTCCTCGCAAAGAGGGCACCTTTTTTGCGTTTGGGTTTGCCTGCCGAAAGCGAAGGCAAAGCCAAGAATGCTCGGAACTCCCCTGTGCCCCAACCCCGAAAAGCCCACCAAAATCCGAAAACGCGAGTTGTCTCCAAAAGCTCTGCAATACCAGCAACCTATGAGGTAGGAGAGTGACCCCAACGATCGACCCCAACGATCGACGATTGGGAGAGTGACCCAACGATTGATCCCAACGTCCAGGCCTACGCTCAGAAGCAATCCCATGCCTGCGAGTGCCAACGAGTGCCCGATCAAAGGCAGTCTCAAAGGATCGGAGCCATTGAAGGCTTAATTTCCAAGTAGTTGGATTGTCATTGAAATTGAAAACCGTTTTCAATTATTATGGGACTACTCCAACCGGTCCGTTGACACAGCTTTCCGGGCGAGCTAGATCCAAGCTAGTTAGGAAATGAAAATGGTTTTCAATTTCAATTCGAAACGACTCATCTTGGCCATTGCGTGTTTCGCGCTGCTTAGCCTCACGAGCACCGCACAGGCGGACAAGACCTACTTCACAAAGAAGCAAGTGCTTAAAGACTTTTTCCCTAGCAGTGACAAAGTCAGCTTCGAGAAATTTACACCAACCAAGGCACAGCGCTCCAGCTTGCACCGGCGACTTGGCTACGCCCTCGCGCGAACTAGCTACTACATTTTCGTAGCGAGCAGCACCTCCCCCTCCGGTTCTAACGTCATCGACGGCTACGCATTCATCGACGATCAGATGGGGCAACACAAGCCCATCACCTTTGCCGTCAAGCTCAGCCCCGATGGAGTCGTGCTCCGCCAAGAAGTCATGGTGTACCGAGAGAGCCATGGCGATGAGGTTTGCAGCCGGCGCTTTAGCAAGCAGTTTAATGGAAAGACCGTGACCGATGCCCTTCGTCCAAACAAAGACATCGATTCGATAAGCGGTGCCACCATCTCTTCGCGTGCCATCACCATGGGCGTCAAACGCGCCTTGGTGCTCTTTGACACCGCGATAATCGCGCCTCGTGCCGTTCGCGTATCGCACTCGTCAAACTAAGCCGATCTTCGTATTCGAAGTCGTTCTCGCCATATTTTGCCCACATCCCAATGCAGGCAAACCTGGTTCGGTGCGACTTCAAGATGGGAACTATTCTGATGTACCGCTTCAAAATCATCCATTCGCTGCTGCTTGTGAGTTTCTTTGCCCTGCCCTGCATTGCACAGGCGGACCCAATCGCAGAGCCGGCGGGAAGCGAGCCTGGGGCCACTGATGATGCGCCAACAGATGATGCGCCGAGCAGCGAGCAGCCTGCCGTCAAAGGTCCCACTCAAACGAACCAACCTGCAACGCATGAGCAGGCCGAGGCAAGCAGCGAAGCCGAGGTGCAAACCACTCCAGAGAGTGCCTCGCGAGATGAGCAAGACATCGGCGATACGGGACCTGTGCTCGAATTGCCGCCCGAAGACGAGGACGAAGCAGTTCCGCCATCAAATGGCCCAAGCGTCGCTCTCCCACCAAAGCGCTCCACTCAGGCAATCGATCGAATCTTTCAAGGCGCGGCAAATGCCGTCACAATCGCGGGCTATGGCGAGCTGCACTACACCCGGGCAATGCCAGAAGATGGCGATGCGACGAGCGAAATCGACATGCATCGATTGGTGCTCTACGTAGGAAAGCAGTTTAACGACAAGATTAGCTTTAGTACCGAACTCGAAGTCGAGCATGCGATCGCTGGCGAGGGCAAGGTTGGCGAATTCGAGGTCGAGCAAGCGATCGTCGATTACCGCTTCACCGATCGCGATAGCGCTGTGGGCGTGCTGGGCATGCGCGCAGGAATCATGTTGGTGCCGATGGGCATCGTCAACCAGTGGCACGAGCCTCCCCTCTTTCACGGTGTCGAACGACCGCGGGTCGACGAGCTCATCATCCCTTCCACCTGGCGCGAAGGTGGAATCGGTATCTATCACCGGCCTTCCGAAGACTTCAGCTACGAACTCTACCTAGTGGGTGGTCTTGACCCGGCAGGCTTCTCGCCCGACGCGGGCATTCGACGCGGTCGCCAATTTGTTGGCTTGGCACGCGCCGATGGCTTGGCCTTTACCGGCCGAGGCGAGTACCAGCCTAATGGGCAAGCTGTAATAGGGCTCTCGGGCTACTTCAGCCAAGCTGGCAAAAACTCCGACGAAATCGATGCGAATGTGAACGTGCTTGGCGTCTCCGCCGATGCCCGCAGCAAGTACCGCGGTATTGAGGCAAAGGCCGAGTTTGCGATGTTCACCATCGGCGATACCGACGAGCTGAATGCTGTTGTGAACACCACAGGATCAAGCCGCGGTGATGTTGGTCGTCGGCTCCTCGGCGCCTATGCCGAAATCGCCTACGACATCTTCCACACCTTGGATATGGAGCAGCAGCTTCTGCCCTTTGCCCGCTTTGAGTACACCGACACCAACCCCGACGAAGATACCCTCACCTTCATCGACCTCGTTGGCGGTCTCACCTTCCGGCCCATCCCCCAGGTTGTCTTTAAAGCCGACGTTACGTATCGGCGCGCTGACGGCGATATTATTGGCGACAACGCGACACTCTTGAACCTCGGCGTCGGCTTCCTGTATTAAGTGCGCTCCGGGGTATGAGGCAGTTTTCGCACAAAGGCTTTCGAATCGAGCAACTCTCGTTTGAGGCCAAGATTCTCTACAGTGCATTTCTGTTTTTCGCGATCGCAGCAATACTGGTATCGGTGGCCTACTACTCGGCCCTCGTCGGCGAGAGGCCCATGCAAGGCGCTCGCGAGTACTACGGAGGCGAAGCGCCTCCTGTGCCGGCTGCACTAGAGCCGTCTGCTGAGACGGCAGCCGATGACGCTCTTGACGATGGCCCCGAAATCGACATGCCAGATGATATGGAGGACGAGTACATCGCTGAGAGCGCGCCGATGCTCTTGTCGATGACCAAGCGAAAGCTTCTTGAGGTCACTCACTTCCATCTTTTTACGCTGCCAATTTTCCTCCTCGTCATCGCGCACATCTTCATGCTCTGCGCCATGGACCCACAAGTTAAGGCAGCCGCAATTGTTTCGGGCGTTCTATCCTCGGGCATTCACATGCTTGCGCCCTGGCTGGTGTTTTGGGGCGGCGCCTCTTGGGCATGGCTTATGCCTGTGACGGGCGCATGGATGACGCTATCGATGTTTGTGCTGATGCTGTGGCCTGCATGGGCCATGTGGCGCCCGGCCAAGCCGCGCAGCGCATAGTTTCCAAGCTGTCGACCGAGAAGCGCGTGGCTTTCGGAGGCAGGCTCGCCCGGCTGCGAGAAGCGCTCTAGGAGCCGTAGCGCACGAGCTCAATGCGCGTAAATCGATGTAAGAATTGTTCCGAAACTTCACGCAGCGCCGAGCGCGTGGCACCTCGAACTGACCGCTCGCACGCTCGCCAGGAAAGATCGATGGCATCCGCATGCACGATCCACTTGGCGGTAAGCATGGCCGCTGAGAAGTCTGTTCCGTGGATACGCAGCGCGGCCACAACCGCAGGTAGGCACTCGGCAACGTGGCCGCTGGGAGAGGCCACCGTTTTCGTTGCCAGTGGAAAGCCGCTCTTCTCGGTTGCCCGAGCAACAGCTGCGTCAAACGCCAGTGAGTCCTCTAAGAGTCCGGCGGGACCGTCGAGACACTCGCGAATCAGCAGTGCTTGAAAGACAGCACCAGACACGGCGAGAGGGGCATCGTGGGTCGCACGAGCATTTTGCTCGACGATCGCGACGAGTTCGCTTGGTGCGATCGCAATTGCCAACGGCGCCACCCGAATCGCTGCACCGTTACCACAGCTTTCGCTAGGACGACGAGGTAGATGTCGGCGGGCTCGGATTGCAGATTGCGTGCAAGCCCGACCAGCGCCAATGCGTATGTAGGACCATAATCCGAGTTCATCGAGGAAACGTTCATGGCTGCACTCTCCGTTTAAGAAGATGCTCCGAGCCACTCCAATCAACAACTGCGTATCATCGGATACATCGCCAGGGCGCCTAAGAAAACGTAGTAGGCCACGGCGCATCGCCAGCGGGCCAGGGTAGCGAATTCGCGCCAGCCACTTGGGCACACTTTCCGCTGGCAGATTTACGGCATCGCCAAGCGCAGCTCCGACAAGGCAGCCACGGATTCGGTCTTGGCGACTTCCCTGAACACTGGCAACGTCTGCCGAGACCACTGGGTATGCATTGCGCGCCCAACGAATGCGCAAGGCCGCGACAGCGGCTCGCCAAGCCAAGTAGAGCGCGGCAAGCGCACCGACGACGCGAAGCAGTGCAACTGCCAACTCCAAACTAGTGCGTACCCGCCTGCGCTTCGAAGGCATCGAGCCCGAGTTTCTCTCGCACCTCCAGGCTCGCGACCGGATAGACGTCTTCCCGCGGGCAGATAAGACGCTCGGGGGTTTTGATGTGGGCGCGCTGCTCAGTGACAAAGCTGGTGATGTCTTGGATGTCGATGATCGACTCGTGTGCGTAGCGGGCCAATACCGAGCCGCGCATACCCAACTGGATGGCGCGCCTGCGTTCCTTGGCGCCCGAAGGGGCGTGGTCAGGGTCCCATTGCAGGCGGACGTCCGATGATTTGACAGCTGCGCTCCAGGCCTCTTGCGATGGGTACTGCTCGGGCACGAAGCTTGAGTGCACAGCGAGCGCCAGCATCTCATCAAAGGCTGCTCGGTGCAGACGAACCGCCAGAACGACCTCTTGACCGGGCTTAGTAGCCCACCCACTTCGATACATCATCCAAAGGAAATTGGGTTTGATCCAACTCATGCGGTTCAAACTAAATTCACCACCAAAGCGCTGCTCGCGGGCAGCAAAGTGGCCTATGGCGGGCCGGTAGGCCTGATACACGACCACCGAATCGGCGTCGTACTGCGCAAGGATGTGGCGACCGGCCTGTGGCCAGCGCACCCGTTGCGATTCGAAGGTTTCTCGGTGTAGCATCTTCTCTCCTACACTTTGTGTACCACAGACACTATGCTCCGTGTAGAAATTACGCAATAATCCACGTCCATGAGTTTCACATACGAATACGCCCGCCCCGCCCTCACCGTCGACTGTGTTGTCTTTGGCATTGATGGCGACGAACTCAAGGTTCTGCTTATTGAGCGGGCCCTTGAGCCTTTCGAAGGTTCGTGGGCGCTGCCCGGCGGATTTGTGCAAATGGATGAAAGCCTTCCCGAGGCTGCACGGCGTGAACTTTTGGAAGAGACCGGTCTTGACCGAGTCTTTCTCGAACAGCTCTTCACCTTTGGAGAAGTTGAGCGCGATCCAAGAGGGCGTGTTGTCTCGGTGGCCTACTACGCGCTCGTTCGCATGATGGATCACAAGGTGCAAGCTGCAACCGATGCCCGAGACGCAAACTGGTTTCCGGTTTGGGACACGCCATCATTGGCGTTCGACCACGAGTCCATTTTGCAAATGGCCCTCGAGCGCCTAAAAGGCAAAGTTCGCTATCAGCCAATCGGCTTTGAACTTCTCCCTAAGAAATTTACCTTAAGTCAGTTACAGAGCCTCTACTCCACCATTCTAGAGCGAGACCTCGACCGGCGTAACTTCCGCAAGAAAATTCTCTCGATGGACATTCTGGACGAACTCGACGAGGTCGAAAAAGACGTCGCCCACCGAGCCGCTCGGCTCTACAGATTTAATGAGAGAAAGTACAAGAAGCTCGTAAAGGCGGGCTTCGACTTTCAGATATAGCTGCTCTGCATTTCGCTGGGTTAGAACGCTGGCGAGACGGGACAGCGGGTGGGCGCCGTGGCAAGGGGAAGTCGGCCGGCCGGGTGCGTGAATTCACGCACCACTGAGCACCCACCCACAATCATGGCTTCGATGGGCCTTTCCTTTCAGGCACTTGGGGCGTGGTTCGCATCATGCAAAAGGCAAGTGTGATGCAACGTAAATCAAATTCGCTGAAATACGCCCTAATGACGACCGTGTTGTTCGCGGCAGCATGCGGTGGCGACGACTCGGGGAATGGCACCGGTGCTGATGCCGCCAACACCTCAACGCCAACCGTGCAATCCAACAGTCCGCTCGAAGGGGCTGTGGGAGTCCCGCTCAACGGCATCGCCACCGCGACCTTCAGTGAGCCCATGGCGCTCGATTCCATAAGCACGACAAGCTTCACACTCACGACCGGTACGCCACCAATCACAGTCGACGGCACCGTCACCTACGCTGACTCCACCGCAACCTTCCGGCCCAGTGCTCTCTACGCGGTCGACACCACCTTCAGCGCGACCATTACCACCGCAGCGACGAGCGCCTCGGGAATTGCCTTGGGACAAGACTACGCTTGGACGTTCTCCAGCGGCGACACCCTCGCCGACGAGTTGCCCGTGACTCTTGGCAGCGCAGGTGACTTTGCAATTCTGGCCAAGAGCGCCATCTCGACGGTGCCAACTTCGGCCATCACCGGAGACATCGGTGTGAGCCCGGCGGCGGCCACCTTCATTACTGGATTCTCACTAACGGCGGACGCCACCAACGAGTTTGCCACCGCTCCGCAGGTCGTCGGCAAAATCTACGCGGCGGACTTTGCACCACCCACACCGGCTAAGATGACCACGGCCATCAGCGATATGGAGATTGCGTTTACGGCGGCTAGCGCACGAGCTCCAAGTGTTACCGAGCTTGGAGCCGGCAACATTGGCGGCATGACACTAACCTCGGGTGTCTACAAGTGGGGGACAGGCCTTCTGATTCCGACAGACCTTACCTTGTCGGGAAGTGCCACCGATGTTTGGATTTTTCAGATAGCCCAGGACCTGACGATGAGCAGCGGCGCCCGAGTTGTTCTGGAAGGCGGTGCACTGCCTGAGAATATCGTTTGGCAGGTTTCTGGGCTTGTTGACCTAGGTACAACGGCACACTGCGAAGGCATCATCTTGACCAAGACGTCGGCCACCCTGCGAACCGGTGCCACGGTCAATGGTCGGATCATGGCCCAGACGGCGGTGGATATTGATGGCAGTACCGTCGTGCAGCCCTGAGCTCGGTCGCGTTGCCAGGCAGCCTTCGAGGCCTAGAGGTCTCGCTGGCGCAGTGGCACAGCGATGCGATCGCCATCCCTGGCCGCCACAACGTTCTCGAACACCTCCTTGGCCTCGTCGAGAAAGTCGTTGGTATTGGGGTGGCGCTGCGAGAAGTGGGTGAGCACAAGCTTGTCGGCGCCGGCCTCTTTGGCAACCTGCGCGGCCTCGCGCGCTGTCATATGACCACGCTCACGCGCCTCCTTAGCTTCCGTCTGCAAGTAGGTCGACTCGCAAACCAGCAAGTCGACACCGCGGGCAAGCTCCACTGCCGCCTCGCAGTAGCGAGTGTCCATCACAAAGGCAAAGCTCTGCCCTTTGCGCACCGTGCTTACGTCTTCGACACGAACAGTGCCGTTTGGCGTTTCGATGCTGCCCTCGCGCCTGAGCTTGGCGATGTCGCGACCAACCACGCCGGCCTTTGCGAGTTCTTCTGAAAGAAAAGTTCGCGCGTCGGGCTCTTGCAGGCGGTAGCCAAAGGTTTCCACACCGTGTTCAAGATGCAGGCAGCTGAGTTCAAAGTCTGGACCATCACTCATCACCCCCTCCTTGGCGATCGGCGATAGCTTGAGTTTAGACTTATCGTGAAAGATCGAGGCTCCGCGCATGCGGTCGACATACACCTGTCCCGAGGCAGGATACGAAATCTCCACTTCGTGCTTTACCTCGTCGAGGGAGATGCGCTGCACAAGCCCCGCTAGACCAAGGCAGTGATCGCCGTGGAAGTGTGAGATGAGGATGCGCGTTATCTGCGATGTTGCGACCCGCGAATAGATCATCTGGCGCTGGGTTCCCTCGCCTGGGTCAAAGAGCAGCCCGTGACTATCCCAGAGCAAGAGATAGGCGTTGTGGTTGCGGTGCCTTGTTGGCACTTGGCTACCGGTTCCCAATACTACGAGTTCGCGAATTGACATGACGTGGCTAGCTCCGATGCGCCTTTGAAAAGCGCTCACCGTCGCGTCGTCCTAGATCATAACTTTTCTGAATTGCCGTAGGATCGCTATAATCCCAACCACCAATCGGTATCGGCTCGGACGGTTGCACATAGGTGACACGGCCAGAGCTTGGCACGTCGCGATAGTGCTTTGTGAGAAGCACCAGGATGCGCTCGCACTCGGGCAAGGCAGCAACGGGTACGTTATCGGTGAGCCCGCCATCAAGAACCGGGCGCCCTTCCCTCTCAAACGCTGGCGTAAATGGCGGCGTGCAAGACGTTTGCAGCAAGAGGTCTGCGAGTTCTTCTACCGATGTGCAGGCGGCAGCATCGGCCCATTCCACGGCAAATCCCAAGTTGCCAGCCCAACGAGTGTGAACGCGGCCCCGAGCCCAGCCTTCGAGTTTGTAGGCGAGAAGTGCCGCTGCGATGCGAGCAGCGCGAGGAATGCGCGAGTCGGGCACGCGACTTAAGGCGACGCGCAGCGTGGGGCCACTCTGAATAGTCGCCATAGCCTCGGCATCGATGGTTTCGAGAATTGCTGCCCGAAAGAGCCCTTCGTGGGGAAACATCGGCTTTGCAGAAAGCAGGAGCTCTGGATAGACGTTGCGAGCATTGGCAGCGGCCGCTCGCTTAAAATTCGCCAGAGCCCTGTCGCCGATGCCCGCGAGGCTCACTGTGCCAAGCGCAGCCCCAGCACTTGCTGCCGCCGCCGCCTTCGGAGTTATTCCTAGGCGCGGCTGAGCCTCTCCATAGAAACCGGCCTGCCAAAAGCAGCGACACCCGCCGCCGGCAAAGACGACACCATCAAAGCCGCCGCCGACGCCGTCAAAGCCAGCGCCGCCGACGCCATCAAAGCCGCCGCCGACACCGTCAAAGCCAGCGCCATCAGCGCCAGCGTCTTGCACAGCGATCACAGAACACCAAGAGCTTGCAGCTGCGCCTCGGCCTGTGGCGCCCAACCGCGATTCGCCACTGGGCTCGCCGGGCTCGGATGCAAGATGCGGCCAATCTCGACGTCCATGCCCTCGCAGAGCCGAGCGGCCTGCTTCTCTGCATAAACGCCAACACCAATCACCATACGCGGCTTTAGGGTTTCGATGGTTGCCACAAAGGCCTTGTCACACGCCTCGCCAACCGCAGCTCGTTCGGCCGCCGTCAGCTTATCGGGTGTGATGTTGCGCGCGGTCTCGCCCATAAAAACGAGTGGGCAGTAGTTTGTGACGAAGTGCGATTTGAAGAAGGCCTTTGCGCTTGGAAAGCGCTCTTGCGCCCAGCCCCAAAGCCTGGCGCCACTCACCTCGGAGCGAGTGCACGCAAGCCCCTCGATCTTGCGCTTCGGATGTTCGCGCTCGGGGCTCTGCACATCTGCCTCAAGCTTCATCCAATCGCGAACCGCTGCAACCTCTCCAAAGGGCACGCCAGTTTGCGCCATGCCCCAGGGCCCAGGATTCATGCCCAAGAAGACAATCTCGCGGGTTCCAGCGCCAAAGCGCTCGAGGTACTGGCAGTGCAAATCCCAAGCGTAGGCCAGTGGATTGTAAACGTAGGCCACAGGATCTGCGAACGAGAGCCCTGAGACATCTTCTGAGAGCTGAGCCGATATCGCGACAAGCTCCGCCCCGCCCTTATTTTCGCGTCCGACGCGCGCCTTCGCCCCCACCCTATCCTCGTTTCACAGCGGTGGGCGTCTTGCCTTTGTTATCGGCAGCAACCGCATCGTAGTAAGCCGGGAAGCAGGGCCTATCGACATACTTGCCAGCGCCGCGGGTTACCCGAAGCTCGCCACCAGTCCAAACCACCTTGCCGCGGCTCACCGTAGTCGCTGCGTTGCCAGTAACTTCCATGCCCTCGTAGACATTAAAGTCGATGTTTTGGTGATGGGTCTCGGCAGAGATGGTTCGGGTTGCCGCTGGATCCCAAACAACGAGGTCGGCATCGGCGCCAACCGAGACCGCACCCTTGCGCGGGTAGATGTTAAAGATCTTTGCGGTGTTGGCGCTTGTGACGGCAACAAACTCCGAAGGCGTAAGTCGACCTGTACCAACGCCGTGGTGCCAAAGCACGCTCATGCGATCTTCGACGCCGCCAGTGCCATTCGGCATTTTTCTGAAGTCGTCTTTGCCCATTTCCTTTTGCTCGGTGCAAAAGCAGCAGTGGTCGGTGGCGGTGGTTTGCAGCATGCCCGAGGTAAGCCCCTTCCAAAGCGCTTCCTGGTGCTCTGGTGAGCGAAACGGCGGGCTCATCACGTGATGCGCGGCCGAGCGCCAATCCTTATTGCGGTAGACGCTATCGTCGATGACAAGGTGCTGGGCCAAAACCTCACCGTAGACGCGCTGGCCGGCAAGACGAGCGCGAGTAATTGCCTCAAGAGCGTCGATGCACGAGGTGTGTACAACGTAGAGCGGAACTCCAAGAGACTCGGCGATGCGAATCGCGCGATTTGCCGCCTCGCCTTCAACGGCCGGAGGCCTTGAAAGTGGATGCCCCTCTGGGCCGGTAATGCCCTGCTCGAAAATTCGCTTTTGCAGCTCGACTACAAGGTCGCCGTTCTCTGCGTGCACGGTGCTAAGCGCACCAAGCTCACCAGCTTTTGAAAACGAATTGATGAGCACTTCGTCGTCACACATCATCGCGCCCTTGTAGGCCATGAAGTGCTTAAAGCTGTTTACGCCGTGATCCTTGGCTAGGATCTCCATCTCTTTGGCGACCGACTCATCCCACCAGGTCACTGCGACGTGAAACGAGTAATCGGCTGCCGACTTTTGCGCCCACTCCGACCACTGCTTGTAGGCACTGATAAGGCTTGTCCCAGCGCTGGGAATGGCAAAGTCGATGATCATCGTGGTACCGCCAGCAAGTGCGGCGCTTGTACCGGTAAAGAAATCTTCTGAGGCCACCGTTCCCATGAACGGCAATTCCATGTGCGTGTGCGGATCAATTCCGCCCGGCATCACATAGCAGCCGTGGGCATCGACGGTCTCGGCACCTGACGGCACGTCGAGCGACTCACCAATGGCTTTAATGACGCCATCTTCACAATAGACATCACCGCGATACGAGTTCTCTGCGGTCACGATCGTGCCGCCTTTGATAAATACTGACATCAGACTTTTCTCCTCAGATGTGGAAACAATGGAAACCGAGCGCCGCCGACATTTCGAGGCGTCCCGCGGCGCACTTAAGCGCTTGCAGGCTTGATAAGAACCAAGCCGCAACCGCTCTCGCCAATCCACGCAATGCGAGCATGGACGCCCTGGCGACCTTCGCAAGTTAGGATGACTTCGCGGCCAATTGCAGGGACTGTTTTGTCACAGGCAAAGAACACGCCGCGATGGCTGACGTTTTTGATGTACCCGGACCAGTTGGTGCCGTCATCTTGCAACATGGCGGGCCCTCCAACCTCGATTCTCTCGCCCATCCGCTGCTCGTCAGTATCCTGCTCGTCCATTCCCAGAGGATACAAAATTCAGGCGACGAGGGGCAAAGGAGGCGCGTTCCAAACCGCGCGCCTCTAGTAGGAAGACGTTGTAACGCTGTAGGAGGGACTAGTTTGGAGGAAGGCGCATCAGCATTCGCACCGAAGTGCGAAGGTGCTCTTCGGCCACGACCAGTGCATCCTCGATGGTGTCTTTTGCCGTGAGGCTCATGAGCTCGTTATCCGAAGAAACCGCGTAGCGTCCCACAAGGGTCACACACGAGTGCAGTGGCATGCGCAGCTCACTTGGTGTGCACTCGAGGATCTCTCCCAAACGAGTTGTGATCTGGGTGAGGAACGGGTCGTTTGTCGAGGCTTGGCGCTGGGCATCGAGTTCGCCCTTGGCAACGACATCGCGCATAAGAAGGCGCGCTGAGGATCGATGCTTTCGACAAAACGCGAGGGAGAAGCGGACCGCACGGTCAAAGACCTCTCCTGGGCTCTGGCAGACTCCAGGCTGCAGCAGCTGCCCCATCTCGATCGCGAGAGCGCCAAGTTGGCTGTACATCGTATCGATGGCGGCTTGGCGAAGGCCATCCTTGCCACCAAAGCAATGGTGAATCATCGCCGAGCTTACGTTTGCGTCGGAGGCGAGTTCTCGGAGGGAAACAGCGTCGATGCCCCGAGATCCGAACATCTCAAGAGCGCTGTCAAGGATTCGCTGCTTTGTGGCAGCGGCGTCTGCATTCACTGGCCGTGGCATGGCCTTTTACTAACCGGCCGGTTAACCAATTGCAAGGCCAAATTCGAACACGCGTCAGAAAATGGCCAATGGCTAGAAGACCATTCGAAGACCAGTGGCTGCCATTAGGTAGCCAGACTTATAAGTCCCTGCGTTAAAGGGGCTTTCCTTCTGGCTATCCTCGGAAAAGAGTGGTTGCGCAGGGGTAGGATTGGCCGGATCGCCGTCTCCACAGCCTGGGGAGGTCTCGCTTGGGCCATTGGGCGGCTTACACTGACCAACCGTCAGGTCAGGCTCCCAGACCGCGCCAAGGCCCAAATCGATGCGATATCGGCCGATTTCGTAGCCGAGACCAGTGGCGAAGGTCGCGCGTCGCTTGCCGTCCTGATCCACTCTGGTCCACGATTTTGGCGCAGTGGCCGTGTCGTAGGCAAGGCCTCCGCGAAACTCCAGCCGGCCCTCACCGACGTCGATTCGATAGCTGCCGCCAAGGCGAGTCGAGATGACATCCTGATATCCGTGCGGGTTGGCTACAGCGTTAAGCGGCATGCCGGTGATGTTCACTTGCCCATCGACCTTCACAAGCGACTCGTTGGCGACGCTCCAGTCTTCCCACTTCACATTCAGTTCGATGTCCGCCTTCTCCCGACCATCGGGCTCACGCAAAATCCAGCGGCCACCAACAGTCGCGTTCTGGGCCAGGGTTAGCGAGACGCACGCTTTTAGTTTGCCGGGGACTCCACCGGGCGCGCACTGGGTTTGATTGTCTGGGCGGGGAATCACTTCCACTGCATCGCCAAACGGACTGCCTCCTCCGATGACCGAGGAGCCAGTTCCTTCGGCATCGATTTGCCCTTGCGAGTTCCAGGCGACTCCAAACTCAAAGCTGCTGTTTGGACGGTAGAGCATGCCGAGGGCAAACGTTGGAATGAAATTGTCCTTGGCGCCATCGAGGGTGAAGGTCGCGTCATTGCCAGGATCTTCTTCGTAGTTGCGAAGCGTCCAAACGGTCTTTGATCCTTTGAAGCTTCCGAAGCCCCAGCTTGCGCGGGCGCCGATATCAATTTTATCGGTTGGCGAGTAGGCCACGGCCAACGACGGTTGCGAGAGGATAATTTCCTGGTTCACCACGTCGTAGCGCTGCGGAGCCGGAGCTACATCGCCCGAATCCAAGGTGATTTCTCGTTGGTAGGAGCGCGAGGGAAACGCTTGCACCGAGTAGAGGCCGACAGCGAATCGCACAGGCCATTCCGGATGACCAAGGTCGCTCGTAACGACGAAGGATGGCAGAATTTGCGAGCCCCAAGGGCCAATGGCCGAATCGCTATTGTTCTCAACTTTGGGAAAGGGCTGGCCTTCGTAGGGCAGCGGTTCGGAGCCAGATGGACCGGGCTCGTAGACGCCTGCACGTTGGTAGCTCATGGCGTAGCGCAGGAAGTTTGCGCCGATGTACAGCTGGGTTCCGTCGAGCTTTGCGAAGCCAGCAACGTTGTGTGACATGGTCGTCGGATCGTCGGCTCGGGCCACGAAGGCACCAGCTCGACCTTGGGCCGAGGGCCCAGCGCCGGGAACAAAAAGGCCACCAGCAGCCGCACTGCCCTCCAAGGCCAGAACAAGCACAGGAACGATCCACAAACCCAGTCGATTCACCACATTCCTCTATCACGAGGCCGCCTCACGTATGGGTCGAACTGGAGACTTTTAATCGTATTGAGGCAAGCGATCTATAACTGTCCGATGGCTAGTTTTACCGCTGCAGCTTGGCCTTGCCGCACTGGCCAGTTTACCCGCCGGCGAGTTTGCTCCCAGGTTCTCCTGAATCCCAGCAGATCTCCCAGTACTTTCAGTAGGATACGAATGGCCCATTTCATGCTTTGTAGGAAGAGCAAGCACATCCTCCTACCTTACTTACATACAGGTCTTCGTCATGAAAAAGCTCCCCTCACTCGCGCCCCTCCTTGGTACCGCTCTCGGTCTCGCATTCGCTCTCTCGGCCTGCGCCGCCGACGGCGTGTCGGATGGGCGCAACGATTCCTTTGGCGGAGCGAACGCAAAGTCCGATAGCGAGTTCAGCACCTGCCAACTGTCCGAGGTTCTAAACTTCGTGAACGAAAGTGATACGCGAGCTGCACGCTTAACCCGCGCGGGCATTGCGACCGAAGTTGCCAACAACATCGTCGCCCATAGAGCCGGGCCCGACGGTGTCATTGGAACCGGCGATGATGACCTCTACGACGACCTGGACGAACTTGATCGCGTCGACTTTGTTGGTCCGGTGGTTCTCGACCACATCGTTGCCGCCATTCTAAAACGCTGCGAAGTCGACCTCGAAACTCGCCCCTTCATTAATGCCGATACCTTCGCAGGATCGACCGGCGGCGGGTTTGAGCGCGATGCTGTCGAACTCGAAGCGGCGATGACCGTTGAGGGAATCACCGGCGCCAAGCTTCACGAGATTCTTACCGGCACCGACAATAGCGACCGCACCATCTTTTCGAGGATTGCCAAGGCGCGCGTCATGGAAGCCTTCTCGTACTCGTACGACATCGATGAAATGCCATGGGACTCGGATTCTCATGAAGCGCGCGAGGGCCTGGCCTTTTTACCGCTTTCGATTGAGAGCGACCGGTACCAGCCCGACGACGATGGCGGCGAGCGCGAACTGCGACTTGGCACCGACATCATGGACGACATCTACTTCGATAGTTTCGACTATCGACTTACCCGCAACGAGCAGCTGCTTCGCGGACGCGTCCGCTGGGATACGCCCGATGAAGTACGACGCCTTTTGATTGCTGCCAAATTTGGTTCCTTTGTCGACGACAATGGCCTTAAGCGCGCATCCAAAGTAGATGTTCGCACCAGCGGCGACCAACACATGCCAACCCTTGAAACCGACGTAATGCGCGGCACCTCGGCTTGGTCGGGATCAGACAATCCCCTACAGCCGGTAAAAGAGATTTACGACCGACTTAACGAGAACAATCGCCTCCCCGACATTGGTTCGGAGCGCGACGTTCTTGTGCTTGACCCAAAGGTACACCTTCGCTCGACCCGCAGCCGCTTTCACCTGGATCTCGCATCCCTAAGCGATATGCGAAGCTTCTACGGCAATGGTCGTCAACGCATTCGCGAGATTTCCGCCTCAGCACAAGCAGCAGTTGATGCGGGCCGTGTCACTGGACAAACTCTTAGTGAGGTTCAAGACCTTATTGAGATGGCCGACGCGATTGATAGCGGAGTGCTCATCGCCGACCGCGCCCGCACCCAACTGCTTGCTCTTGACTCGAGCATGGACGTGAGCGCTGCCAGCCTTAACTGGCCCGACGAACTAAGCGCCACAGCAAGCGACGTGCTTGCGCTTGAGAAAAACCGCGTTGTCGCCGAGACGATCGATGCTGTCTTTCACGAGTTTGGCGAAGTTGTAGACAATCTAGACCGCGACATTAGCGCCACAAGAGACCTCGATTTTGAAGAGTACATAGAAATGTTCTCACTGTGGCAAGAGTCGGTCGACAGCTCACTTGAGCGCAAGCGCACCACCCACGCCTTTCTTGCACGCTGGGCAAGCATCGAAACTGCTAGTGATAAAGCTACGCAAATCGCTGCGTTTAACGACTTTGGCTCCGCCGAGCGTGCCGATGACAACGACGACTTTGAAGACTTTGAAACCGTCAACGACGACATCTGGAATGCCCTTGGACGCCACCTCGAATTCGAAAGCACGAAGTTTAGCCAACGCCAGGTGGAAGCCGCTGGTTCGGTAGCTCTTGGCCTCTGGTTCGATCAAGCACGCGAGACCTACGTGCCCGCTTCTAACCGTCCCTTCGGAAACTTCATCATCGACACCATGGATATGGCTGAGATGATGACTCGCGAAGAGTGGATTGCAGTTCCCGAAGCGGACCGCAAAATCGATGTTCCTCTCGACCCGGCAAAGGTCTTTCACACGGTGCTAGTGAATGAAGTGCAAATCGAGCTTGGCAACGAAGCCGAGTACATCAACCTCATCCAAGAACTTCAGACCAAGGTTGACGCCGGTGTCGCCACCGAAGACGAGCTAAGCCGTCTTGCGGGAAGCCAGTTTGTCCTTGGCCAAATGAGCGACGCGCTCATCTACCTAAGCGACATCAAGAAGGACAAGGTTCTCGATCGCCTAGACGACAATGGCGCGCCAAACGACATCCAGTGGGTGCCGAGCCCAGCATCCAAGGGCACCATCGCCCTTCGCCGCCTTGGCGACATGGACTAGCGCTGCTTGGGCTGCGAAGCCCAACGCCTCGCTCGCCGCGGGGCGTTGCTGGGTTTCGGGGCCTGCGCGCGCGATTGCATTCTTACTCTGACACGCCGAGCGGGCCGGAGCAGACGTGCTGGGCGCGAGGAGCCGACCGGGTGACGACGTAATGTTTCTCGCCCACGCGTTGGGGCCATGGATCACCAGACGCTCCGGCTTGGTATTGCCAACGCAGCGCCCCTGTTGCGAGGTTGAGAGCGAATAGCCGATGCCCGCGCTGCACAAGAAGCTTGCCGTCGTGCTGCCCAACCCGCGTTCCCGTGGCGGCGGGCTGGTTCCAAATCACCTTGGACGAGCGAATGTCGATGGCGGAAACACCTGCGTTGGTAACGGCATAAATTCTCTCATTGTCGCTAGCGAGCAAGAGACGCTCGCCCGAATTCCATGTCCGCTCCCAAAGCACTCGCGAAGTCGTCGTTTCGTAAACGTAGAGAGTCTTGTTGTACTGAAGTAAGGAATACTTCTTAGAAGAGACGTGTTTGGCTCCAAGGGCCTCTAGCCCCTGGGCGATTCTTTTTGTAGCAGTATCCTCCTTTGGCATAAAAAAGAACGACGCTCCGGGCTCTGGGCACTGGAGTCGCTCTCCTCGCGCACAGCGGCGCTGCGTTGCAAGACTGGAGATGACGTAGACACCGGCCGCGACGAGGTCAACGCCGGACATCGTCGGCAGGCTCGCGCCTGCGTCTTCGCTTCCCGGCGCCCCGACCCGCTCATCGCTGCGCCAGGTCTCCTCTCCGGTCTCAAGATTTACCTCGGCCAGCTGATAGCGTCTATCGTCACTTCGCTCCTCGCCTGCTGCAGCACCTGAGGCCGTCAGCACTAGAAATGCAAAAATCGTCTCGATGGCGCGCCTCACGCCAAAGATACGAGCGAGCGAGCGCTTGGGTTGAAAGTGAAAGTGGGGTCACTCTCCTAGGCCAAAGATACGCACGAGCGAGCGCTTGGGTTGAAAGTGAAAGTGGGGTCACTCTCCTAGGTCGCAAGTCTTTGAAACCAAAGCGCTTCTGGAGCAAAGTCGCGTTTTCCAGTTTCGGTGGCCCACAGGCGACGTAGCTAGGCCGCAAATCCCCCAGTCAGGGCGCTGCGAGAGCGACAAAGCAGGCAGTTTGTCGCTTGATCGCCGACCTCATTAGGGCCAATGGCATCTTCCTCTGAAATCCTAGGTAACTACAGCAGGTTACGACATAGGAGAGTGACCCCACGGAAATCCAGCGGGTTACGACTCGGGAGAGTGGCCCCACGCTATTCGAATTGCCCTCAGTAAATGACATTGCAAATCATTCGCATTTGTTATTGAAATTGATAATCGTTTTCAATAATGTGCGGAGCATGAGAATTAGCAAAGCCGCAATCGCTCCATTCCTGGCTCTGGCCCTCGGATGTGGCGATTCTGATGACAATGGAAGCGATGCGCTGATTAGCGACGCCGCCGCAAACTACGCCGCGATCGTAGCTGCGACCTACGCCGACTCGGTGACCGCTGCTGAGGACATGGCCACAAGCCTCGATGCCTTTGTCGCCGCGCCATCGCAAACCAGACTCGCTGCCGCCAAGAATGCTTGGCTAGCCTCCCGCGAGCCCTACCTGCAAACCGAGGTCTTCCGCTTCTACGATGGCCCAATCGACAACCCAGACGACGGCCCAGAAGGCTTTCTAAACGCATGGCCTTTGGATGAGGCATACATCGACTACGTAACCGGCAGCGAGACCTCGGGCCTCATCAACAGCACCGATACCATCGATGGCGCAGCACTTCGCGGCGCCAACGAAGCGGGCGGCGAGACCAACATCGCAACCGGCTATCACGCAATTGAGTTTTTGCTTTGGGGCCAAGACCTTAGCGAAGACGGCCCGGGCAATCGCCCCTTCACCGATTACGTCATCGACGGCACCGGCACCGCAGCCAATCAAGAGCGCCGCGGTCTCTACCTATCGACGGTCACCGATTTGCTTATCGAAGATCTCACAAGCCTTGAGACCGCTTGGCAAGATGGTGCCGCCTACCGCGCCGAATTTGTCGCTGCCGCGCCCGAAGAGTCGCTGCGAAGAATTCTTACCGGCATGATCATCCTCTCGGGGTTTGAAACCGGCGGAGAGCGCCTGCAAACGGCTCTTGACACCGCTGACCAGGAAGACGAACACAGCTGCTTTTCCGATAACACCCACCGCGACATGATTCAGGATGTTGTCGGCATTCGAAACGTTTGGCTCGGAAGCTACGAGCGCCTCGATGGCAGCAAAGTCGAGGGCGTTAGCATCCGAGACGTTGTGGATGCAGAGGACAGCGAGCTTGCCGCCAAGCTCGATACCCAAATCGCCACCAGCCTAAGCCTTGCGAACGCGTTGCAGCCTCCCTTTGATCGTGAGATCGCCTCGGGCAACGACGAAGGTCGCGAGCGCGTGCGCGCACTTGTGGTTTCGCTCCAAGAGCAGGAGAGTCTGCTCCAAGAGGTATTTCGTCTCTTCGCACTCGAAATCCCTGTCGCTGAATAATCGTCGCACGTTCCACAACGTTACCTAGCTTGCCCGAGACGCCCGATGTCCATAAAGAACGCACTCGTCATCATCCCGCTCATCGCCCTCGCCTGCTCCTCGGACGGCTCCGCTGTTGAGGATGGAGAGTGGCTCCCGGGTGGGGAAACCACCAACCAGCTGTTGTTCGGCTCCAATGCCCTCACATTGCCAGTCGCCAACATCACAGCGGATCACGAGCTTGCGTTCTTTACCGGGAATAGCTTCTTTAACAATCCGTGGGTAACCGCTCCGGCTTCGACCGAGAGTCGCGATGGCCTTGGGCCGCTCTTTAATGCCCGCTCGTGCAGTGCGTGTCACTTTAAGGACGGCCGAGGAGCGCCACCTGCAGACGCCAGCGAAGACTTCGAGGGCATCTTGCTTCGAATCAGCATCGATGGCGTGGCAGACAACGGCGGCACCATTAATGAACTCGTCTACGGTGGACAGATTCAGCCCTTCGCGATTGATGGCGTTGCGCCCGAAGCGCGCCCGACCGTCACGTTTACCGAGGTTGCCGGAACCTACCCCGATGGCACCAGCTACTCGCTTCGCCACCCAACCTACGAATTGACAGAGCTCGCCTACGGGCCCATCAGCCCCGACCTGCGAATTTCCCCTAGAGTCGCCCCAGGAATGGCCGGGCTCGGCCTTTTGGAGGCCATCACCGAAGAGCGACTCACCGAGCTTGCCGACCCAGAGGATAGCGACGGCGACGGCATTTCTGGCCGCATCAATCACGTATGGGATGCGGTCGCCGAGACCACAGTCGTCGGCCGCTTTGGCTGGAAAGCCGAGCAACCAACCGTGCGACAGCAGGTTGCCGGGGCGTTTCTTGGCGACATTGGCATCACGAGTTCCATCTTCCCCGATCAGAACTGTACTGATGCGCAAACCGACTGCAAAGCAGCAGCGCTTGGCGGCAGCCCAAACATCGAAGACTTGCTGCTTGGCCGCGTCGTAACCTATTCGATGCTGCTCGCTGTGCCCGCGCGCCACGACTACAAGAGCGACGAGGTGCTATTTGGCAAAGCGCTCTTTAACGAAGTCGGCTGTGCCTCTTGCCACACGGCAAATCACATCACCGGCCCTGTCGAAGGCTTCCCCGAACTCGACAATCAAAGCATTTGGCCCTACACCGATATGCTGCTGCACGATATGGGCGAAGAACTTAGCGATCATCGCAAGAGCTTTGAAGCAGAGGGCAACGAGTGGCGAACTCCACCACTGTGGGCCTTGCGATTCTACCCGGAAGTGAACGGTCACAATTTCCTTATGCACGATGGTCGCGCTCGCGGCGTTGAAGAGGCGATCTTGTGGCACGGCGGCGAGAGCGAGACCTCTCACAAGGCATTTGAGAACTTGGACGAAAGCGGCCGCAAAAGCCTGATTCGTTTTGTAGAGTCTCTTTAATGACGAGTCGTGCAGTTCCGCGTAGTGCCCTAGCCGTTTGCCTTTTTGCGGCTGCCTCGTGCTCCTTTGGAAAAAACCCTGACCTGCCGAAAGAGCGAGAACTCTTACTCTCAAGTTTGGCCGAGCACGTTCTCTTGCCGCGCTACCAAGCAACCATCGACGGCCTGGACGCACTCTTGGCAACCTCCGAGCAGTTTTGCGCTGCCCCCTCCGAGATCCTGATTCGCACCGCTCGAACCGAGTGGCTCGCTGCCCGCAACCCCTGGAAAGAGAGCGAGGTCTTTGCTTTCGGCCCCTACAAGAACGAACCGCTGCGCCTAGGCCCAAAGATTGATTCGTGGCCCGCGCGCCCCGATTCGATCGAAGCGCTCATTGACTCGGAAGTAGACATCACACCCGAGCTACTGGCCGAGTCTGGGGTTTTTCTTAGAGGCTTTCCTGTCATCGAGTACATCCTCTTCGCAAACGATCTGGACCTAGAATTCGCCGGAACAAGCCGCTGTGACTACTTAGTGGCAGCCACAAAGGACCTAAGGTCGTCGGTAACGCAACTGCAAGACGCTTGGCTCGCCGATGGCGGTAACTACATTGGGCAGTTTGCCACGCCAGACGAAACCGGAGGCGAGTTTGACGATTCGGTTGAAGCCCTATCCGAGGTTGTCGATAGGCTCGGCTTCACCGCCGAGAATGCCCATGCAGAGAAACTAACGCCGGCTCTTGGCCTCGAATCGGTTTCTGGACCGGATACAACACTTCTCGAGTCGCGCTTCAGCGCTACCGCCATCGCGGACATCAAGAGCAACCTCTACGGCATCGAAGCTGTCTTCTACGGCGACCTAAGTCAGAGTCCCGACGCCATTGGGCTAAACCACTACTTGTACTTTCTTGGTCATGAGTTCGACCTTCAATTGCGCGAACTCCTAGACAACGCTCACGCAGCATTGGATGCGGTTGGGCAACCCAATGCCGCCATCGAAGCATCATCGCTGCGGGTGAGTACCGCTATCGAGTCGTTAAAGGAGCTGCAGCGCTTCCTGCAAAGCGAGGTCACAAAAGGCCTTAACTTCTCGGTGGGCTTTAACGATACCGATGGCGACTAAGAGCATGCGCCGCCGCGATTTTTTGGCGCTTACTGGCGCGAGCATCGCACTTGCTAAGCTTGGCGGGTGCGCCAGCGATGAAGCGCGCTTTCCCGAGGGCACCCTTTGGAGTGGCGCCAATCGGATCGATGGTAGCCATCATCTGCAGGCGGCACATCTCGGCGGAACTCTTGCTGTAGCCGCCACGCTTCCGGTTCGCGCCCACGCATCCGTCATGCGTCCAGGCGGACGCCAGATGCTTGCGGTCTCGCGCCGCCCTGGTACCGAATTCTTTGTTACCGACGTCGCGACCGGCGAGATTCTGCAAACGATTTCGACGCCCGCGGGCCGCCACTTCTTGGGCCACGGAGTCTTTGACAGCCAAGATCGCTACTTCTACGCAACCGAGAATGTCTTTGACGACGCAGTCCTTCCCGATTTAACGCCACAAGATTCGGTGATAGGCGTGTACGACGCCGAGAGCGACTACGAACGAGTGCGAGAGCTACCAACCTACGGAGTCGGCGCGCACGAGCTTCTCTTTTCTAGCGATGGAAGAACTCTTATTATTGCGAACGGTGGCATCTACACCCATCCAAGCCAGCCACGCGAGAAGCTCAACGTTGGCACGATGCAACCCTCCCTTGTCTACGTCGACAGTCGCGACGGGGCTCTTATCGAATCGCACGGCATTGACGAGGCGCAGCTCAGCATTCGCCACCTAACGCTCGCCCCCGACGACACTGTCGTCTTTGGATGCCAGCACGCAGGCGTATCGCAGGGCCCCGAAGCCCTTGTCTTCGCCCACAAGCTCGGTGGCCAAGTCCGCGCTCTGCAAGCCTTAGACACCACTTGGGATTCGTTCGATTCCTACATCGCAAGCGTCTGCGTACATCCCGAGTCGGGGGTTGTTGCAGCCACCTCGCCCATTGGCGGGCTGGTGGGATTTTGGAATTTGACCGATGGGACGTTCCTCGGCTCGTCCGAAGCGATCGATTGCGCCGGCATTGCCGTTGCCCAAGACTGCCTCGTTGTCACGACCGGGATTGGCGAGACCCTAGCCTTCGACGCCTACGACCAATCGTCTCGTGGCAAACGCAGCACCGACGATACTCGATGGGACAACCACTGTATCGTGGTCCCTGGCGCCCTTAAATCCGAATACGAATAGTTCTTAGCAGGCGAGACAGCCTTACGTGATTTAGAGTCGCTTCCAAAAGCCTTTTGGAGGCGTGACTCCACTCGACGAAAGCCCGCGTTCGATGGCCTGGCGAGTGAGGGGGGAGCCGGGCGTTTTCCAAGTATCAATGGAGAGAATCTGGCCGCGCTTGTTGGTGATGGTATGCCCTTCGCGCCTTTTGGCCAAAGAGTGATGTGGTGGTCTTGCTGCGGCTTGTGCTCTTTACACCAGTCCTGCCCGTCTTTGAGCATCCGCCGATTCCGGAAGCGCCCGCGCCAAAACGAGCACTAGCAGTACTAGAGCAAGCCCAAGCTCGCTGCTACTGCGACGCGCGTCAATCCTGCACGTTCGCAAGCAGCGCTTCGAGGCGAGGAACGATGTTGCCCATCGCCGCATCGCCTTTTACCGAGCCTTCAAAGCGAAACTCGCTGCCCGTTCCATCCGCCCGTGGAGCAACAAATCGGGGAATCATCTCGCCCCCGTAGTTTGCTTTCGCAAGCCTCACGTCATCGGCATCGTTATCGAATTTTAGAATGACAATGTCGCTGAGCGTGGCGGGCAATTTGCCAGCGGTCACCCCGTCTAAGAACACGTGGCAAGGTTCGCACCACGAGGCTCCGACGTAGACAACAAGTCGTCGCCCCTCATTCTTTGCCCGGGCCATGGCGCCCTTCACAACGTCTTGAACGGGCCCAGCTTGCGCAAGTACGATTTGTGGTTCGCTAGATTTGGAAGCGGGCTTGGGAGTGCACGCGGCAAAAAGCCCAATAACGATTGCCACGAAAACGGCAGCAAGTGCGTTCTGCATGGCGCGACTTTAGCAAATCGGGCCACCACAGACAGGTAGCGCGCGGCACTTGGCAAAGCTGCTAGTCTTGCTGCACTGCGATGCGCGCGATATCTATGAAATGCCCGAACTGTGGGGCTGGTCTCGAGGCTCCTGAAGCTGCGCACACCATCGCCTGCAAGTACTGCGGAACCCAGTCGCGCATCCAACATCGCACGCGCTACCTAGAGCGCAAGGTGCGCCTGCCACCACCGGGGCGCTCTCATCCGCGCATGCCTGTGGCGCAGCAAAAGCATGGCTGGGGTTGGATTGTCAGCGTGGTGACCATGCTGCCTCTCCTAGTTGGCGGCGTGACAATCTACAACGTGATGAAGCAGACCGGTGGGCTTAGCAAGCTGAGCGATGCGGTCTCGAATGTGGCGGGCACCATCACCGGAAGTGGCGACTCTCCTATGCTCTACGCAGGCACGGGCAATGCGCTTCTCTACGACATCAATGGCGATGGGCAGCGCGATGTCATCTCGGCCGTTCGCTACGTTCAAAACAACGATAGCTATCACCTGGCGGCGTTTGATGGTTTGAGTGGAAGCCAGCTGTGGGAGTCGGAAACGTTTGGTACCCACAGCGATGCGTCTGCGGGCACAACCGCTCTACATCACGCAACCATCGTGCAAAGCGATAGCCGCGGAAACATCTCGGGCTTCTCCGCAACCGATGGCATTCGGCTCTTTAAAGTTTCGCTTGGCGAGAAACTGAAAGAGCTTTGCGCCAATAGCAAAGACAGCCTCGCAGCGCATCTTACGGACAATACTTGGAAGAGCATGAGCCTTGAAACAGGCGTCTTCACCCCCCTCGATGACAAACCCGAGGGTTGCGCGCAGATTGCCACTGGCGACCAACACGGGCAAATTGACATCGAGTATAGCGCCGACCATCGACGAGGTCGAAGCTCTCGCAAGATCAAAATCGAAGGCATGCGTGTTCGAGAGACGGTTGCCCTTCTCAACCAACCGGGCCGCTACATCGCGCTAGGCCACAAAGCCAAAGGCACGCGGGTTCCGATGATCGCGGCCTTTCACGACTCTGAACTCGACGTTCTCGCCGAAGAGCCCGAGCCGACAACAAAGAAGAAGAAGAAGCGCAGATCCAAGCACAAGAAACCTGACTATACGGTGGACTGGTCGGCTGCGCTGCCAGCGTTAAACCCGCTGGGTGTTAAGGAAGGAGCACCAGAATTTGTCGTAGCAAATGGTCAGTGCGTAGCTTCGCTCTACCATCCTAAAAAAGGCAGCCCGCATGTTGTGTGCTTTGACCCAGGGAGCGGAGTGCGCACGTGGGATAGCCCACTTCCAAAGCGCACCACCTATGTCATTCGAGGTCTCGACATCAGCGAGAAGCGAATCTTTGTTAGCCAGTGGTCCGAGCTCGACGCCTTCAACATCGATGATGGCGCGGCGGTCTTTAAAGTCGGCTACTAATCCGAGCGCCCTAGTTAGCCAAAGCGCTTGGCATTTCGCGCTTTCGCCTTCTCGGCCTCGAGCTCGCGATTCTTTGGCGAACTGGTCGTCACAAGTTGTCCAAGTAGCTCGGATGCGGCCGCTGTCACCAGCGTTACTGCCTTGTCGAAGGCTTCTTGGTTGGCCTTTGAAGGCTTTGTGGTGCCAGAGAGCTTGCGAACAAATTGCAGCGCGGATGCTTGAATCTCATCCTCCGTTGCCGGTGGATCGTAATTGAAGAGAACTTTGATGTTTCGACACATACCCCAGAAGGGTAGATCGAAAGTCTTGTGTCCTACAAACGCGACAAGCAGCGGACGTTAGGCGCCAAGCGGCGCAAAGAGCTCGTCGACGTCATTGGCAGAAAGCTCGAGGCCAGCGCTGTTGCCACCTTCGAGAATGCTGGTTGCCAAAAAGCGCTTGCGCCTTTGTAGCTTGAGCATTTGCTCTTCGACGCTGCCCGCCACAATTAGGTTGTAGACAAAGACAGGACGCTTTTGGCCAATGCGATACGCGCGATCGGTAGCCTGTGCTTGCGCGGCAGGGTTCCACCACGGATCAAAGTGAATGACCGTATCAGCGCTGGTTAAGTTGAGCCCGGTGCCAGCAGCCTTGAGACTGAGCAAAAAGACATCGGCCTTACCGCCCTCAAACGCATCAATCTCGGCTTGTCGGTCGCGAGTTGAGCCCGTGAGCATCTGGTACTTGGTGCCGCGACTCTTTAGTTCTTCGCCCATCAAGTCGAGCATGCTTGTGAACTGCGAGAAGATCAGGATTCGGCGGCCTTGGCTAAGAAGGTTGGGAACCAACTCAAAGAGCAGCTGAAACTTTGCAGACTCTTGAACAAGCTCGGCGCCGCGCACATTGACTAGGCGCGGGTCGCAGCAAACTTGGCGAAGCTTCATAAGCGCATCGAGAATTGCGATCGTAGAGCCAGCAAGGCCCTTCGTGCGAATCACTTTGCGAACGCGGGCATGTGCCGAAACGCGAATGCTCTCGTAGAAGTCACGCTGACTTCCTGTGAGATCGACTGGCCGTACAATCTCAGTCTTGGGTGGCAACTCGGTGGCGACTTGCTCTTTGTTGCGGCGCAAGATGTACGGCTGCACCAGTTCTCGAAGTTGTTCGAGGCGCTCGTTCTTGCCTTCGCGCTCGATTGGGTAACGGTACTTTGTGCGAAAGCGACGAACGTCGCCCAGCAGGCCCGGCACGGAGAAATCAAAGAGCGACCAAAGCTCTTCTAGGTGATTTTCGACCGGCGTTCCGGTAATGCACAGTGGGTAGTCGCAGAGAATCTTTTTTACCGCCTTAAACGCTTGGCTGGTGTTGTTCTTAATGGTGTGCGCTTCGTCGAGAATTAGAAAGTAAAACTCTCGATCTCCAAATTCTTCAAGATCGCGAGTAATGCAGGGATAGGTCGTTATGACGACGTCTACCTTGCCAATCTCCGAGAAATACCGACGTCTCTTTGGCCCTTGAAGGATGAGCGTCGACATTTGCGGAGCGAACTTGGCAATTTCGCGTTGCCAGTTGCCAACCAAGCTTGTCGGAGCAATGACAAGGCTTGGCTTGTTCATTCGTCCACTCACCTTCTCGGCGAGCATGTGCGCAATGGTCTGCAGAGTTTTTCCGAGCCCCATGTCATCGGCCAAGACGCCGCCGACATTGTGCTCGCGAAGGTGTTGCAAGAAGCTAAGGCCTTCGCGCTGATACGGGCGAAGGGTTGCCTGCAATCCGACTGGCGAATCCACCAGATTCTTCTCGTGTCCACGAGTAAGAGCGACACCGCGATCGCTAAGACGCGTCTCGCCGGTCCAACCAAGAACGCCTGCATCGTCTTCTTCAAAGGCGAGACCAAGTTGGCCCAAAAGCCCAGCTTCCACTTCGGGAAAGGCCACGTGCTCCGAAGACGCACTGCCTTCTTTGTACATTTGCGTGAGCACCTGCATCACCATCTTGAAACGCTCGGTTGGCACCGTGAGATACCGACCATCGCCTATTGGTAGTGCAACGCAGCGCCGATAGCTTCGCATGAGACCATCGAGGGTCGAAGCTTGGCTTTGCTCGAGGTACTCGAGCAGGACAGGAAGAAGGTTTACTTGGTTGCCGCCGAGATTGACGCCAAGTTCCATGCTGAACCAGTCGCCCTCTTTCTCTTCTTCCTCGTCGGACTCAACGTGGGCATACCACTCGGTCTTCGCATCGACGACCTTCCACTTGTAGTCGGGATCAATCGAAACATCCCAAGCGAGATTGCGCAGTTGCGGCAGCGCATAGGCACTGAATGTACAGATCCCGTGCACATCGCCATCGACCTGCACCATGTAATCGGCCTTCGAGCCCGGAACCGTCGCGTAATCATCGAGACAACTAAGCTCGACCGCACCAAAGCTCTCGACCAAGTAGCGCGCTTGCGCCTCAAATTCTTGGTCTCGATCGTAGATCTCGTAGTTCGCCTTGGCGTCACCGTAGACCTTGGAAGAAATATCACCCGACGAAACAATCGTCCCGCCGTAGTCGAAGCCAAGAGAAATTACTGCAGCTTCGATCTCTTCGTACTTGGGTTCGTAGCTCTCACTTACATCGACAAGCAACTTGTCTGTGTAGAGAGTGAGGCATGGGCGGGGGCGTACAACCTGTACTTGAGCGGACTGAGGTGTCCGCTCGGCAGCACCAACCGCGGGCGAAGCAAACGACATACTTAATCACTATCGTTCCCTGAATCGCTGGGCCAGTTTTTGGCACACGCAAAGTATCGAAATGCTGTGGATAAGTGCGCTTTAGAAGATCTCCGAGATCGACTGAATGCAAAAGCGCGACTCGAAGTGATCTCCGAATCGCGCTCTTTGCCGTTTTCTTGACCTTTGTAAAAACGCGTTCGCTAGTCGATCGTCGCAGTGAGTCGCCAACTATTTAACGTTCCATCATCGATGCGTGCCGAGTCGACAACAACAAGTCGATACTCGGCTTCGAGATCACTTCCGTTCCAATCATCGAGAGAAACATCGAGAGCGAGATCATCTACGCCACCACCAGTTCCGTTGTGCAAGACGATCGCTTCACTTCCGCGATGCAGAGAAACTCGGAGATCGTTGCGGTATGTGTGGGAGATATCCACTTCTACGCGTAGTCCTCGAATCGTCGCTACATCACTCACGAAAATGCTGCTGCCAACACCGACGGGATCGTTATAAGGAATTGCAAGTCCACCTTCGCCTTCAAAGGTTAACTCGTTAGCGGTTTGACATTCTGCTTCGTCCGCGCATGCGAGATCTTCGCAGTCGGTTAGTGTGTTGCCATCGTTATCAATGTTGTCGCCGCAGATCTCTTCGGGCACTTCGATGTCAGGCAATCCTGCGGTGCGAAGTCGGCCGTACTCGCTTACGTACTTGTACGAGATGCATCCGTATCCGGGTCCCCACTTGCTATCGATACCAAAGCCCGTGGTGCCCCAACTATTTTTAACGATGTAACAACCGGTCTCCATAACTACGTCGTCATTGGCATCAAGAACATGATTGCCATCGCCATCGAGGGTTGGCATTTCTTGCTCGTCATCCCAACCAACAAGAAGAATCGAGTGACCTGCCCGCTTCTCAAGACTGATCTCTTTGTCCTCTGGGCTTGGGTAGGTAACAAAGCCTTGGTCCCAAGAATCGAGGTTGCGCGCGAGTGTGGATGAGCGGTGGTTCCAACCTTGGTAGAAGAACGTAAGGCCGACGATGGCGCCGGTGCCGTTCTGCATCATGTGGCTTTTGATGTCGCCGTGGTGCAGCCAGCGGCTCGCTGGGAGGAAGTACTTATCGGCAGCTTTGACGTCGTCGCTCGGATGCCCATTGGTGTAGCAACGGGTCGGCTGGTCGTCCTCGCCATCACACTCAGCGTCGTCGCTCGTGCCCCACTGGTCGTCTTGGCAAGAACTCATCGGCCTTGCGAGGGATGCGAGGAATCTCATCCGCCTTGGGAGCGCCAGCAAGAAGCTCGTCAACGTTTGCCAGTGGCGGAGAGTCCGAGTAGTCCCGTTCTGGGCCAGCAGCGGCGCAAGCAAGAAGAGACGATGAGAGACTAATAATAGAGTGTGGCTCTAAGAAGGTTTGTCATGATTCGCTCCAATAAGGGCTGGGGGGTTGAACTTTGGGGCTGAACTTTGGGGGTGAACTCGGGAGGATTGAGGTCAGTGGGAGTTCGGAGCAGGTTGTACCTAGAGGTGCGATACGGCGAAAGACAAAGCATTTAAGAGAGCTATCGATGTAACTAATAGCTCTGTAGTTTCAAATATCTCAGTTACTCGTAGCTGGTTTCTTTGTTGTGCGAGGCAGCAGATCTAAACTTATGCGCAATGGGAGTCGCCCGAGAACATCAATGCAAAGGCTGTGGCCTCCTTGTGCAGCCAGGGTATCCGCGATGTCCAAGATGCAAGATGCCGCTCCCCGAGAACCGGAAACGTTCGGAGACCATTGCGGGCGGGACGGCGGTTGGCCAGGACTCAAATACGTCGCTTTGGATTGGTATCGGCGCGCTCGCGCTCGTTGCGATTGGAGTTGGCTACGCTGCGACCAGAGGCGGTGAGGAGACAGCTCCAGCTGCAAGTGCAGTTTCCGTAGAGGTGGAAGAAGCCACAGTGCCCACCGAGACGCGTGCACCAGAAGCCGGTGAGATTGGATTCTCGCTCGACGAAGATCCCAAATCGGATTCGGAGCAGCGAAGAGAAGCGGTGGCGGCGTTTGAGCAAGGCCTTCGAGCGGGGCGACTGTGGTCTACGCTTTCGGTCGAGGGCACCACGCTCAATTTGGTCTCTGGCGCCTGTGAGGACGAAGGAATGCGTCCCACCATTTCGCAGTTCTCAGCCTCGCTCGCAGCTGCGGGCTTCACGGCTGTGAGCTGCCATGAAAAACATGGTGCGCAGGTGTTCGAGCAAGGCTTGTAGTTGCGTACACTCGGCTTCTTAAGGAGCCGACTCGTGACATCCAAGCCAAGTGATTTTATTCGCGACATTATTGATGCCGACCTAGCAAGTGGCAAACGGAGCGAGGTGCGCACGCGCTTTCCGCCCGAGCCCAATGGCTACCTGCATATTGGCCACGCCAAGTCGATCTGCCTCAACTTTGGCCTGGCACAGCAATACAATGGGCACTGCAATCTGCGCTTTGACGACACCAATCCGGCCAAAGAGGACCAGGAGTATGTCGACTCGATCTGCGCAGACGTGCGCTGGCTTGGCTTCGACTATGGGACCGAGGCACTCTTTGCGTCCGACTACTTTGAGAAGTTTTATGAGATTGCGGTTTCGCTCATCAAAGACAAGAAGGCCTATGTCTGCAGCCTTAACGAAGAAGAGATTCGCGAGTACCGAGGTTCGCTAAAAGAGGCTGGCAAGCCAAGCCCGGGGCGAGATCGCACGGTCGAAGAGAACCTGGATCTCTTTGCGCGAATGCGCGCAGGAGAGTTTAAGGACGGCGCACACGTACTGCGAGCGAAGATCGATATGAGTGCATCCAATATGAAGATGCGCGACCCGCTGCTCTACCGCATTCGTCACCAAACACACCATCGCACCGGCGATGCCTGGTGCCTCTACCCGATGTACGACTTCGCGCATCCACTCGAAGATGCCATCGAAGGCATCACCCACTCGATTTGCACCTTGGAGTTTGAAAACAACCGACCGCTCTACGATTGGGTCGTTGCCAATTCGGGCCTGCCATGTGTTCCCGAGCAAACCGAATTCGCCAGGCTTGGCTTGGACTACACGGTCATGAGCAAGCGCAAGCTCTTGGAGCTGGTCCAACAGAATCACGTGACTGGCTGGAACGATCCTCGCATGCTCACCATCTCGGGAATGCGAAGGCGCGGTTACCGCGCCGAGGCCATCGTGCGCTTCTGCAATCTGATTGGTGTCTCAAAGAACAACAGCACCGTCGACATGGGCAAACTTGAGTACGCCGTTCGCGACGACCTAAATCCGATTGCGCCCAGGGTTATGGCGGTCTTGCGCCCCATTCGCCTGGTGATCACAAACTACGGGGCAAGCGCGAGCGAGTCGCTCACCGTGCCGTTCTTTCCGCCCGACATCGGCAAGCCAGGAGAGCGCCAGGTTCTCTTTGGCAAAGAGCTCTACATCGAGTCCACCGACTTTGAAGAGGAGCCAAGCAAGGGATTTCGGCGCATGGCACCGGGCCGATGGATTCGGCTTCGCTATGGCTACTGCGTGCGATGCGATGAGGTCATCAAAGACGACAGTGGCCAAGTCGTAGAACTGCGCTGCACGTACGACGATTCAACGCTTGGTGGCAGCGCGCCCGAAGGGGAGAAAGTCTGGGGCATCATCCACTGGGTGAATGCACAGGACGCCCTGGCCGCAGAAATTCGCATTTACGATAGGCTCTTTAAAACCGCCAATCCCGATGCAGGGGGAAACTTCTTAGACTACCTCAACGTCGACTCTCTAGAGACCCTAAACGCCTTTATCGAACCCGGTGTACTGGGCGAAGAAGTGGGCCCCAGATTTCAGTTCGAGCGTCAGGGCTATTTCATCCAAGACTCTGTCGACTCGCGTCCCGACGCCCTGGTCTTCAATCGCATCATTGGTTTGAAAGACTCGTGGACAAAGAAGGAAGTGGCTACGCCTGCCGAGCCCGCAGTGAAAGCCAAGAGCGCCCGTGCTGATACTCGGCCAAAGAGCCGAAGCAAGGCCGAGATTCGCGCGGCGGCTCGAGAGCGGGATACGGTGCTCTCCGAGCGTTTTGCGCGCTATCAGTCCGTTGGCCTACCGGAAGGGGATGCGGACATGCTCTCGGGATCGGTGGCGTGGGGCGATAGGCTCGAAGCGCTGCAAGGCGCTGGCGTCGCGTGGGAAACTGCTTCGAAATGGCTGCTCAACGAGCATCCGCGAGAAGATGATGAGCCAATCGCCTTTGCCAGCGATGCCTCAGAGTTTCTCTCAGTCATCGAAGCATCGGAGTCGCGCATTTCGACGAGTGCGGCACGAAGCTTGTGGGCGGCGCTTGCGACAGAGCGTGGCACGGCAGAGGCGCTCATTAAGAGCCAAGGCCTTGAGCAAGTAAGCGACGATGCGAGTATTCAGCCAATTGTCGATACGATCGTTGCAAACAACCCTGGCAAAGTTGAAGCCTACAAGGGTGGCAAGCACGCGCTTATGGGCTTTTTCGTCGGGCAAGTGATGCGCGCATCGCAAGGTAAAGCCAATGCCGAGAAGGTTAAAGAGCTGCTGACAGCCGCGCTGCAGTAGCCACTGCGCGAGGGTGCGCTTCTGATGCCAAGGCGTAAGGGCTTGGGTTAGGCTCACCCCATGAAGCCCGCCCTCGCCCTCCTCTCGATCCTGTGTGCACTCTCGTGCGGAAACGCAAAAACCAACGAAGACAAAGGCAAGGCGCCCGAGGTCTCGATGAAGGAACCTTCGACTGACTGGGCAAGCGCCCCACTTCAGAAAATTTCCGACATCGTAGACGGCGTTAAATTCTCCGTAAAACTTCCCGACCATCTCAAGCGCGAGGAAAAAGCCAACGATGGCACCTTTCCCGGATACGTCACTTGGAATGGCCCCAACCCGTTCCTTGACCCAACCTTCACAGCACAGATTCCAGACTTTCCACCGAAGGATATCGCGGCGGCAGAGAGCAGCGCCCTGCGCCTCGGGGATCCAAAGGAAGTCCTCGGCAAGGGCGAACTCGCTGGTGGCGGATTTTTCGTTAGCGTCGCCGAGACCACAAAGAAATACCTAAAGGTCGAAGCATGGCGCCCTTCAGCCTCAACCGGCAAAGTCGTGCGCTTTAGCATTGGCACACGGAGTAGCGAGCCAATCGCCGACCTCGACAAGCTCCGACTTTGGATGGAGTCCATCGTCTTGTCATTTGAAGTCCCATAGCATCGGCTGTGCTAGCGTCCATTCCATGACTAGGCTGCTTCGCGGACTTACCGATGTGTTTCAGGCAGTGCCGTTCATGCTGGCGCGCCCAAAGATTCTTCGCCTGGTGCTCGCCCCCTTCCTGGTGGCGATCGTCATCGCAGCAATTTTGCTCTTCGCGATGAGCAGCACCATCGAGCCGATGGTGCACTCGGTAATTTCCCATCTGCCAAACTTCGTGGCGTCTGCGGCAGGCAGCATGCTTCGCGTCTTGCTTTGGGCCGCCCTACTCGGCTTGGGATACGTCGCCTTTCTCGCCTTTGCCTCCGTTCTAACAACCCCGTTCTGCGAGATGATTTCGGAAGCGGTCGAAGAAGAGCTCACAGGCGCAGCGGCGCCACCGTTTTCGATGGCAACCCTGCTGCAAGATTTGGCCGTTGGCATCGTGCATTCGATTCGGCGACTCGCTGTGCTGGTTGCTAGCCTTATCGCACTCTTTATCCTAAGTGCGCTTATTCCTGTTCTTGGCGCGATGCTCGCGCTTGCCTTGGGCGCCTGGTTCTCTTCGCGCTTTGCCGCGTATGATTGCTTCGACACGGTCTGGGCGCGCAAGGGCACAAGCTACGACGAGAAAATGGCCTACCTTAAAACTCAGCGCATGCACACCACGGGCATCGGGCTTGCGGTCGCAGGCGTCGCCGTCGTTCCAGTGCTTAACGCCCTGGCCTTTCCGCTGGGAACGATTGCTGCGACCCGCGCCTACCTTGCGCCCAAGTAGCGCGTTCCCGGTTGCAATGGCTAAAGAATGCCGGCCGCGGCTTTATCCAATTGATGGTCCAGTGCCGCCAACAGCTCCGAGTTTCCGTCCTGAGAATAACTCGCAAGCTTCTCTTGGTACGTTGGCACGTTGTCCAGAAACGACTGCACAGTGCTTTCATTCTTAAGACTCTCGGCGTGCTCGCCAAAGCCTTCGTAGGCCAAGTAGCGCGCATTCATAATTTGCTCGAACTGCCCCTTAAGCGGAATCGCCAGCATTGGCTTGCGAAGGTAAACCGCTTCTCCCATGAGCGTGAAGCCCGAGCCTGCGATCACCGCCCGGCACGAGGCCAAGTCTTCGATAAAGCCGGTCTCGCTAAACGGCTGATGCCGAAGATTGCCTACGACTTCCTCTTCTTTTAGGTCCGAGCGCATCCCGTAGATGCGACACTCTAAGCCTGTCTTTGCGAGTACTTCTTCCAACGTATCGTTGCCAACTGCGGTTTGATAGACCAGTAGGTGCTCGCCCGCTGTGGCCGTGGCTGCGAGGATTTCGGGTCGCAAGATTGGTGGGTGGAGGCTGGTGTTTTTCTTGCGAACTTCAGGGTGAAAGAACGTGGTGATTAAGTAGTGGTCGCAAAATGGAAGTTTGCTTTTTACGAACGCCTTCGTGAGATGAAAATTGGTTCGGTCGCCGTCCAGGATCGCTTCTGGGTGAGTACAGCGATTGATGATCTGCATGTTGTCGATGCTAATAATCGGAATGCGGTTATTCTTGCCGTAAAGGTAGCTCCAGGACTCAAAATCGCTAATCACGACTTCTGGCACAAAGCGATTGATCATCTCAAAGTAGGCTTCGATGTTCTTTGGAATCCCCGTAGTGCCCGCGAGGATATTCGACCAAAGCGTTTTGCCACGCTGGATTCGATTCTCGTCGAGCACCATGTGCAAACCGTGAATCTTTGTCGTTCCGCCAAAGCGCTTGCCAAGGTAGTCAGCGGCTCGATTCGAAGAGACAATCTCAACTTCGTGCCCTTCGGCCAGCAAATGCTCGAGCACTACTCTCGAACGCATTGCGTGCCCCATTCCCTCGCCAGTCACTCCATATAGAATCCGCATGAGGCCAGCATACACGTGAGCATGAATTCCGCCCCTAAGACAACGCGCCGAATCTGGAGCGAATTTGTTTCGTACGAGGAGCTTTGCTCCGAACACGTGCTCAAGATGTTGCGCGAGCACGAGCTTCAAGTTCTGGTCGCCGTTACACCTTCGCAACTTGAAGATGTCCCAAGGCTCTCGGCACATATGCAAGCGGCCGGCGTTTCCCTTGGGCTGTGGCCGATGGTGGCCGATGACCATGGCCGCTGGGGAAGCACATTTAATGCACATCACTTCGCAGGCTTTGCGACCGCAGTTAGCGAACTCGCCCCAGAAGGCACAACCATTGCGATCGACCTCGAACCGCCCATAACAATCATGCATGGCCTACTCACAGGCCGCCCCACCGCATACCGGCAGCTCTTGCGCACCAACAACTGGAGCGTCGGCCACCAGCGTCTTCGCGACCTGCTGCAACTGCTTGGACAGCGCGGCTACCCGTGCTTGGCAGCCGCAAATCCAATGCTACTTGGCGATGGCCGCGGCGAATCGGCCTGGCAATGGCTCTTTGGCACGCCCATCGCCGACCTGCCATTCGATGCGGTGAGCTTCATGACCTACACCTCGCTCATCTCCGGATATACCAAAGGGCTTCTAAGCCGCCCAATTGCCAGCTCGATGCTGATGCAAACCGCCGCCAGCGCGCAGCGGCAGTGGGGAAGCCGTGCGAGCATTTCCCTTGGCACGGTTGGCGGTGGCGCGCTTGGCGACGAAGTGCCCTATGGCTCAATAGAAGAGCTGCGCGAAGACGTGGCAACCGCCCTGGCCTGCGGCGTCACCGACCTGGCGCTCTTTGATCTTAGCGGCGTCTTGTCTAAGAATAACCCCGACGAGTGGATTTCGGCCTTTGCCACAACCGAGGCCGCAGAGACGCTGCCACGAGTTCGCAGGCGCGCTCGTATGGTAAAAGTGGGGATAAAGCAGGGCGGTTCCGCAATCGCGTGGTACCGGCGACGCCGCGAATCGCGTGGCTAAGCTATCGCCGACCTCGTGAGAAGATCCGATCACCCAACTTGCGACGCGTCTCTTCGGCCCAAGTCTGGCAATCACCCGCGAGTTTCATATTGTACTCGAGCAGCTGCTTGCCCTGCTCAAGCGCTGCTGCTTGCAACCGTGTTCCCTGGGTCATCATTTCGCCCATGCGCTCAAGCTGCTCTTCGGCGACTCGCCCCCAAGTGCTAAACGTCGTTGCATTGGTATTCGGTGTTTCTTCGTTGTTCATAGTCATAACCTAGGCACGTGTTTGGACGTCGTCAATCGAGAAATTGTGCACTGCAACAAAACGATTGCGACGCTCGCAAATATCCCGTAGGTGGCTGTAACTGCCGGATTCTTGATGTCCGCCCAACCGTAGAGCGCAAAGTGCAGAACCATCGCCGTCGCCGATGCGAAGAACATCCAGCTCTTCGGAACTTGCCGCCCTGCGTCGGTGATGAGGACGCCAAAGAGCACGGGAGCCGTACTCGCTGCAACCAAACCATAAACTCCGAGTTGCCCAAAGAACCCAAGTAGCTCAGGCGGATTGAGCGCGATTGCGAAGGCAACCGCGCCCATAACAACCAAGATGATCTGGCTTGCCCGATGCGCGAGAATCGCTTTCTCCGCTTCGCTCTTGCTCTTCAAAAGCGTGTTCCCCGTAAGCCCAAGAAAGAGATCGTTGGCAGCAATGCTTGAGAGCGCGACCAAAATCCCATCAAGAGTGCTCATGCCAGCGGCGACGAGCGCAACGCTGATGAACGCGAGCAGTGGCCCCGAGAACGTATCGGCGATGTACACCGCCATCACAGAGTCATACGGAAGATCCTGTGGAAAGTCTCCCGCCCGCACGAAGAGCCCGACCAGCAAAAGCCCTGTGAAGATCACCGTGACGGCGATGGTAACTCCAAGGTAGCGCCGAACCGCTTGGTCGTTTTTTACGTAGAGCGCCTTGCTAAGAATGTGAGGCTGGCAAACCACCGCAAACCCCACAACGAAGCCGGCGACATATACCTTGAACACACTGTCAAAGAAGCCATTGCTCGCATTGGTCGCCATCGCCAGATTGGGGTCTACAGCGCGAATACGGTCAAGGAACGGCCCTAGACCATCTGAGAAGGCATGCAGGCCCGAGCCGACAATTATAAGGGCTACGACAATCATGATGCCGGCCTGCATCGTATTGGTATAGGCATGCGCATACGTTCCACCAACGAAGATGTAACCGAAGACGAAGACCGTCACGATGATCAACGCTTCGGTATTGCCAAGCCCAAGCACCTTCTGCATCACAATCGAGACGCCCCCAAGAATAAGGACTACGAAGGTCAAGCTCAGTAGGCTTGCCGTGGCAAAGAACACCGTGAGCGCTTTTGAATTGTAGCGTTGCCCGATCCACTGCGGCAGCGTTAGTGCACCGCTCTTTGCTCCGACCTGGCGGAAGCCGACACTGAGAAGGACGAGGGCGGTGGTGACGCCGAGCCCTACTGCAAGCCCATAGTGTAAGAAGGCGGAGACACCAAAGGCATAGACAAGGCCTGGGTTGATGACAAAGGTTGCCGTTGAAGCAATCGATGCGGCCAACGTGAGCCCAACGATCAACGGATTCATATTGCCGTCGCCGATCGCGAAGTTCTTAATGTCCGTGGTCTTCTTGTGGCCAAGCCATGCCAGGTATGACGTTCCCACTAGGTAGAAAATGAACAGCCCCCAGACGATGGGTTGGTTTTGGATTAGCTCGATGTAGCGCATGCCGACCTGCCTTCGTTGTGCAATGCAACATACTCAGAGCAAATGGCACAACTTGTCAAGTGCCAAGCCTCGAGCCTAGCTCTTGCTCTTGGACCGAGTCTTCCGCTTCTTTGTTCCCATCGCCGCCTTTAACTCTTCAATTTCCCTACGCATTTGGGCAAGTTCCTCGCTGCCAGAAGCGCCCGGCGGCGGCGGCGTCTCCTGCGGATCGACATACGGCGTCGGGCTCGAAGATGCGCCTCCCCACGGCGTCTGAAACGGCATTGGAAAGAAGCGCGAGAAGGCATCTCGAACTTGGTGCGAGATGCCACTGTTGCTAAACGGCGAAATCATCTGCATGCCACGCATCGAGCGAAGATAAAGTTCCATCGTCATGGTCATGTACTGCCCTAAGAACTCGGAGAGCGCATCATCGCCCATCCGAATCATTTGGGTGAGCAACGGGACAGGCAGTAATTTGGCCGCTCCTCGACTCTCAATGACGATCTGAGTCAAAGTAGCTTGAGTCAGATCCTCGCCAGTCTTGACTCCTACAACTGTGACATCAGTGCCGCTTTGAATCTTATTGGCCAGCTCTTCCAAGGTTAGATAGCAACTTTCCTCTGTATCGTAGAGGCGACGATTCCCGTACTTCTTGATTAGAACTGGCTTGGCCATGGCAAAGCCTACTATGTTGCGACTGCGAAGAGAAGTCGTGGGAATATTGTGCAGCGCAGCAATTAGGCATTGACAAATTTATCCCCTGCTCTGCATTATCCGCTCAGATGCAACTCCGCACTTTGACCCGTTGGCTTCTCTTTCCCCTCCTAGGGGCAATGTCAGCCTGTGACAGCGCCCCTTCCGGCGAGTGCAGCATCGGCGCCGACTGCAGCTCTGGCATTTGCGATAGCGATGGGCAGTGCAACATAGGCGTTGCTGCCGATGGTGGCAGCGACGCCCAAGCCGGCGACCACGACGCGGCACCGTCTGCCTGTGGGAGCGTTGTCGACTCGATCATTACGCGGGATGAACTGCCCATGGCGGCTGGTCGAGAAGCGACCTTCCGAATCGCGACTGGCGCAACCTTTGACACAAGAGGCGAGATGGAGGATGGCCTTCGCCACTGGAACCTGGATGGCCCACTGGCAAATGATGTCGACACCGACATTGTGCTCTCTGCTGTCGAAGGCGCCTGGTACGCTAAGAGTTTTCCCGACGCCTCGTATTCAACCAAACTAAGTCAAGACTCGGACTTGCTCGGCGTCTTTGAGCTTAGCGAGAGTGGCCTCTACCTGTTGGGCGTCGTATCTCCCGCCGAAGGCATTTCGCGAACCGAATTGACCTACGATCCACCTGTTGTACTCATGCCCTTGCCTCTCGAGGAGGGAGACACCTGGAGCACCGACGCCTCGGTGAGTGGCGTCGCATCGGGAATCTTCTCGCTATACAACGAGACTTACAATGGCTCCGCCGACGCAAGCGGCGAACTGCTAACGCCCTTTGGCACCTTTCGCGTATTGCGAACTCGCATCGAGCTAACGCAAACCATTGGCCTCCTTGTAACGACGACTCGCCAATACAACTTTGTTTCAGAATGCGCCGGCATCGCCGCTAGCATTGTCTCTCAGAACAATGAGGAGAGCCTCGAATTTAGTTCCGCTGCTGAGATTCGAAGGGTCATCCCATGATCACCCACGCCACAATCGCGCGACGGTTTCTCTCCTCTTCACTCCTGGTACTCAGCATGCTCGCCTTTGGATGTCATCACTTTCATGCCGGACCAGTTCCGGGCGCCCCAACGGACGCCACCTTCATCACAATCGATGGCGTGCGCATGCACTACACCGACGTTGGCGCGGGCCCACCGGTCGTCTTGCTTCACGGCTTTGGCTCTTCTCTCGAGATTTGGCACAAGGTCGTTCCCGAGTTGGCCTCGGAGCATCGCGTTATCGCCATCGATTTAAAGGGCTTTGGTTGGTCCTCAAGGCCAGAGGGAAACTACTCGCCAACCGAGCAAGGGCGTCTTGTGCTTGCGATCATGAGCAAGCTTGGCGTTGCCAAGGCCGACATCGTAGGCCACTCATGGGGCGCATCCGTCTCGCTCGCCCTGGCACTGCAGGCTCCCGAGCGGGTAAATCGCATCGCGTTATACGGGGCGTGGATTTACGACGAGCAATTGCCTCCGTTCTTTCTCTGGGCTCGCGCATGGGGTGTGGGCGAGTTTCTTTTCTCGGCCTTCTACGGCGCGCGAATGGAAGACCAAATCGCCCACGCATACTACGACCCAAGTGTTGTTTCTCAAGAGCGACTCGAAGCGCTGGAAGAATTGTTCTCACGCCCGGGCACCAAGGCGGCAGCACTCACGGCGGTGCGCGACCAGCGCTACCGGAAAATCCAAAAGCGCTACAAGACGTTGCCTCACCCGACCTTGCTTCTATGGGGCAAGGAGGATCGAGTTGCACGGCTCCACTTTGGTCAACGCCTAAGCGCAGACATCCCGAACGCTAGGCTCAAGGTCTACCCGCGCTGCGGGCACATTCCAATGGTCGAAGCCGCCGCAGCCAGTACTCGCGATCTAGTTGACTTCCTTCAGCCCCGCGATGTGGCCATGCTCGATTCCGCAACGCCACTGCCCGTGCAACATCCATGAGAACCTGCATTGCCATTGCGGCCCTCGCCACGCAGCTAACGGCAATCGGTGTATTACACGCCGACTCCGCAGGCTTTGCCAAGACGGCCGACGATGGCGTTATCGCCCTCGACAGCCCGGCCGAGAGCAGTAGCGTCGAAATCCACGGGGCATTCCGCGCGCGCGGAGAAATGCTCTACAACTTTGATCTCGACCGCGGATTGGACGCCAGTGGACGCCCGCTATTTCCCATTCCTGCCGACGAGCGCTCACAAGCTCTTACCGGGGCAAATCTTCGCCTGCGTACGGATGTTCGTTTTCGAGGCCCGGGCACAGGGCTCTCTGTCGTACTTCGAACCGACGTTCTCGACAACCTGACTCTCGGCAGTACACCAAGCTTGCGAAACGGAACTCCTGCGAGCTCAACAGGACAAAACGCGCCGTTGCAAGCCATGCGGGTGAAACGTGCCTACGGGGAAGCGGTGCTCCCGATTGGCGTACTCACCGTTGGTCGCCAGGGAAGCCACTGGGGCCTCGGCATGGTTGCAAACAGTGGCGATGCCGAGGGTTCGGACCAAGGCGATGCCGCGGACCGCATAGCCTTTCTCACACCACTTGTCGGCCACATCTTTGCGCTTGCATACGACATCTCTGCGACCGGCCCCTTGCAGGACGATAAGAGTTTTTCTAGATCCGTCGATATCGAGCCAACCGACGACGTGCAAAACCTTACGTTTGCATTTATGCGCTACCACAGCGAAAGTGCCCGGGCTCGGAGAAGCCGCGCAGGTCGCACAACCGTTGAATACGGCGTGTATGCCAGTCACCGATGGCAGAAAAACGACGTTCCCAGCGACTACCTTGGTGATGGGGCGAACGCATCGATACGCTCGGTTACCAATCGCGGATTTTCTGCGACTGCAACCGATGCCTGGTTTCGCTTTACCACACCCAATCTCCGTATCGAAGCCGAAGCGGCCTACCTTCGCGCCAAAGTCGAGCAGGCCTCGCTCGTTCCAGGTGTCGAATTCTACGAGCCTGCCACCTCAAACCAATTCGGAGCTGCGCTCCAAAGCTCACTCCAGCTCTCGTCCGTGCAAATCGGCCTCGACGCCGGGCTTGCAAGCGGTGATGCCTCGCCGGGCTTTGGCGCCCAGGCCAGCGACGCCCAGGCCAATCCTCCCTTCGACAATCGCATTGACAATTTTCGTTTTCACACCGACTACCGCGTCGACCGCATTCTGTTTCGAGAAGTCATCGGCACAATCACCGATGCTTGGTATCTGCGCCCGCATCTGCGAGTTCCTCTTATCGACGCAGGTGGCGCCAGGTTGCTCTTTGACACCGCCGTCATTGCCTCCTGGGCAATGGAGCCATCCTCAACGCCTTCGGGGCAGCGGGCCCTTGGTGTCGAGGTCGACCCAACGCTGCGCTACGAAACCAGCGATGGTTTTGTTGCCGCCCTCGAGTACGCCCTACTAGTGCCGATGTCTGGCTTTGACAATCCCGCGGCGGGGCTCGATGCGCAAACGGCACAGCTTTTACGTCTGCACTTGGAGTTCCCCTTCTAATGAGAGTTCTTAGTCTCTTACTTGCATGCTCACTGGGTCTTGGCTGCTCAGAGAACAAAACGCCCTTTGGGCCGGACTCGGGAATCGCGCCAGAGCGAACGTCCTGCATACCAAATCTCGATGGTGTGCTCACCCGAGCCGAGATACCCACGTTACTAAGCACCGAAGTTAGCTACCTGGTGTCTGGCGCAACCTCGGTCGAATTGGGCGGCGGCGATATCGATTTTCGAGCCGAGTACCCAGGTGAGACCAAGCAAGGGATGACTGCCGAACCAATACGTTCGCAGTGGTTTGCCAACGAGTTCCCCGCTGATGGAATCGTCGTGCAATTGACCGGAGCGGGCGAGAGCTTTGCCATTTTGCGTTCCACCGAGAGCGCGATTCTTCTTCTTGGAATCGTCTCGGAACTCGAGAACCACACACTACTGCAGTATGAGAGCCCCATAGACCTGTACCGCTTTCCGTTGCGAGAGGGTGACGCGTGGCAACAGGAGAGTGCAGTGGTAGGAACGCTTGCATCGGTCCCCTACAATGGCAGCGATCGCTACAGCGTCGAGGTGGGTGGCCTTGTCTCGGTCGCCCTTCCTCATCTTCGCTTTACTTCGGCGCGCCGCATCCAAACCAGCATCACCAGTGACTCGGGAGCCGCTGGCGTTGTCGTGGTTCGGCAACAGCTTAGTTTGCTATCCGAGTGCTTTGGCGAAATTGCACGGGCAGTGAGCCAGGACAACGAGACCGAGAGCAATTTCACAACAGCCGCAGAACTGTGGCGCTTTAGTCTTTAGGAGACCCCGATGAGTGTATGGAAAATATGGAAGAGTGGTTTTGATCGTTGGGAGCGAACAACATCGGAGTACTTCGATCAGGCTCTGCGAAGCCCAGTGGTTCTGGCCCCATCAGGCTCAATGCTCAAGGCTGTCATGCACACCAAGAGCGCCGCAACAAAACTCGTAGGCCGTGGATGGAACGCGCTGGGCGTAACAAATCGCGAAGAGCAAGACCGGGCAATGCATCGCATCAATCAGCTAGAGAGCCAGTTGCTCGATGTGCAAGAAGAGCTGCGAATCTTGCGAGGCGAGCAGTAGTGGATATCGCACCCCTGCTCACTCCGCGCCCGGCCCCGGCGGTTCTCTTCGAATCCGCCAAGCGGTACGGTGATAAGACGCGTTTTCACACTCCTGCGCCGGTCTCGTGGACAGCGTACGCCGCGCTCGTGCGAAAACTTGCACAGGTTCTTCTCGCGCATGACGTAGCGAAAGGAGAAGCAGTCGCAATCTTTGCTCACAACTCACTTGAGTGGGCTGCGGCAGGGCTCGCGATACAAAGCATCGGGTCTGTACTCGTCCCAATCTATCCCTCCTCCACCGATGCGCAGCGAGAATATGTCTTAGAGCATAGCGACACCCGCTTGTACTTTGACAAGGACGGATTGCTTAGCGTCACAGGGGCACGCATTGCGACGTGGCAAGAGGCGACAAGTGCGGCAACGGCGAACGATGACGAGTTTGAGTCCCGGTTTGCAGACGTATCGCTGGATGATACCGCGCTCATGCTCTACACGAGCGGCACTACAGGCCAACCCAAGGGAGTTCCGCTGACGCACCGCAACGTCTCTCAGAACGCCGTGGATTGGCTTCGGTGCAATGAGCCAGCACTTCACGACAATGCCATCGACTTGCTCTGGCTGCCGATGAGCCACATCTTTGGATTTGGAGAGCTTTGCCTTGGCAACGCACTCGGCTTTGAAAGCCACTTGCTCGCGCCTTCAGAAGTGCTTGCCGCCATGCCCGAGCTCGCGCCGACCGTCTTTATGAGCGTACCTGCGTACTGGGAAAAACTCGCAAGCCAAGCCAAGCTCGCAGCTTCCCCTGTTGCCGAGCTTCGGCGGCTCACCGGTGGACACCTGCGTTTCTGCCTCTCGGGTGGAGCCGGCCTTCGACGCGAGGTTAAGGAACTCTTCCTAGAAATGGGATGCCTTATCGTCGAGGGCTATGGGCTTACAGAGTGCGCCCCAACCCTCACCCTCAATCGGCCAAACGACTACCGCCTCGACTCGGTCGGCAAGCCTTTGCCCTCGGTAGATTTGCGCATCGCAGACGACTCCGAGATTCAAGCGCGAGGCCCCAATATTTTCGCGAGCTACTACAAGGACCCACAGGCCACTCTCGAAGCCTTCACTCAGGATGGCTGGTTTTGCACCGGAGATCTTGGCACCTTTGACGCTGATGGTTTCTTGCGAATCATCGGACGAAAGAAGGAAATTCTCGTCACCGCTGGTGGCAAGAACATTCCCCCCACCAACATCGAGATGCAGTTTCAGGATGACCCATTCGTGGAACATGCTGTGGTCTATGGCGACGGTAAGAAATACCTGGTTGCCGCCATTTGGCCCAACCGAGCCAATATTGAAGCGTCGCTTGGCACGACTGCTAGCCCACAGCAGGTACGCGACCATCTCGAAGCGTGCGTAAAGACGGTCAACAGCGGCCTCGCACGCTTTGAAACCATCAAGAGTTTTGCCGTCATGGACACTCCACTTAGTGTAGAGAGCGAACTACTTACTGCATCGCTAAAGATTCGCCGCAAAAAGATCTACGAGCAGCATCGAGTGACGTTCGAGAACCTCTACTCGACTCAAGGAGAACCACGCGCATGAGTCGGCTAAGAAATCTACTTAGCCTGCGAAAACGCAAGCCACAGGTGGCACCGACTCCCTCAGAGGTGGTGCATCACGAGAATAAGTGGAGTCTGCTGCGCTATCGCGCACGCGCCGAAGGCATCGAGTGGAAGCGTCCCATTGTGATGGTGCCCTCACTCATCAACCGCCACTACGTTCTCGACCTCGCGCCCGACAAGAGCATGGTGGCGTATCTGGTGAGCCAAGGCCACGACGTGTACATCATCGATTGGGGCACACCTGGTCGCGAAGACAAATACCTCTCCCTTGACGACATTGCCGACCGTTACATTGGTCGCGCCGTTCGCACCGCCGCGCGATTATCCGGGGTCTCACAAGTGCACTTATTGGGATACTGCATGGGCGGTATCTTGACGACGATGTACCTATCGCGACGCCCCGAGCATGTCGCATCCCATGTCGCGATTGCGGCCCCTCTGCGCTTTTCCGATGGCGGTATCCTCAGCACCTGGACGCGCAGCGATGACTTTGACGTACACGCGCTTGTCGATGCCATGGGCAACATTCCCGCGCGGCTTTTGCAATCCTCGTTTCACATGCTCAAGCCGACCCTTGGCGTATGGAAGGCCGCCAACGTCGTCGATAGAGCAGCAAGTGAGGAGTTTCTCGATGGCTTTAAGGCAACCGAGCACTGGGGGAAAGACAACGTCGACTTTCCCGGTGAGGTCTTTCGCTCGCTCATTCAAGACCTGTATCGAGATGATGGAATCATGCGCGAGACCATTCACCTTGCAGGCAAGCCGGTGCGACTCTCCAACATCCAGACCCCGACTTTGATCGTCACCTTTGAGCACGACTACATCGTTCCAAAGGAGAGTGCGATTGTCATGCTCGAGAAAATTTCCTCAACCGACCAGGCTCACATCCATCTAAATGGCGGGCATGTAGGGGCGGTGGTTAGTCGCAAAGCAGCAACCGGCCTATGGCCAGAACTTTCCCAATGGTGGCGCGATCGCGAGGAGCACAGCCACGTTCGAGCACTCGCGTAACTCCGCCAGACGTGCCTTACAAGTCCGCTAGTCGTTTCTCATGATAATCAGTACGTCGGCGCCCTCGTCGATGAGCCCCAAGTCCAAATCCCCATCGAGATCGAGGTCGACAAGCAGTGCGCAACTGGCATCCCTTGGCGAATCAATTTCGCCCATCTTGGTAAAGGTTCCCTGGCCGTCATTGAGCCAGATGTACCAATCGCTATTGTCTCCTCCAAAGGAGGAGGTAATCCAATCCAAGTCGCCGTCGCCATCAAGGTCGCCAATATCCGTGGCTGAGGTCGATGGGTCGGTGCCGTAGTAGGTCGCATCACCCAATTCGCCATCGGGGCTTCCAAGGTAAATGGCACCATTGTCAGACAAGCCACCTGCAACCGTGACATCAGCGCTTCCGTTGCCATTTAGGTCGCCTGTGACAATCATCCACAAGCCGGTTGGCCCCGACTTCGAGGAGCGTAAAGCAAAGGTGCCATCACCGTTCGCCGTAAGCACCGAGACCACACCGTCGTCGTGACAGCCCACAACAATGTCGAGCATGCCATCGAGATTCATGTCGGCGGCGGCAATGCCCCACTCGCCATTGCAACCGCCATCAAAAATGATTGGCGCCTCAAAGGTGCCATCGCCTTTGTTCATTAGGATCGAGACCGTGCCGCCGTTTCGAAAGTTTGAGTTCGCGATGTCGAGGTCACCGTCGCCATCGGCATCCAGCACCGTTATGCCGCGCGGGCCCGCACCAACGGTGTATTCGCGCTCTGGGGCAAAGGTGCCACCTTCTTGCCCAAGCAGAACCGAGATGCCACTGCCAATATTGGCCACGGCGATATCGGTTCGCCCATCGCCATCAAAATCACCAGGCTCACTTGGGCTTGGTCGAATTCCTACGAGATAGTCTGAGTCGCTTCGAGTTACCGAAGCGGTGCCATCACCATCGTTCATGAAGACCACGAGGTCTTCGCTCGTTTCATTGACGATCGTAATGTCGGGGTAGCCGTCTTGATTGAGGTCGGTCGCCAGGCCGCCATAGCTCTGGCCAACGTCTTGGTTTGCGTTGCGACTATCGAGCCGCGCAATTTCTACAAAGTTCATGGACGAGGCCGTCGAGCCAACTCGAAACTGAAATGAGTAGCCTCCTGGACGCATGGCGCCAGCACCGTCAGCTGAGATGAGAGAGTTTGCGACAATGACCGTCACTTGCTCGCCGGGAATGAGTGGCCGCGCACCGCTTAGCGTGACTTTCGAATCGCCCTCGGAAAACTCGTAGGTACCACGATGACTGCCGCTCCACTGGCCAAAGGCCCAAAGGCTCGCTTCGGTGATGCTCGTTCGATCGACAGGCCTATCGAACTGAATCGCAATTTGGCTTGCGGTGCCAACATGCAAGGCGTTGGCTCCTGGAATCGTCGAAAGCACCTGCATCTCGCTTGGATCGGCATCAAACCTTGGTGCTGCATCGGCGGGCAAACCAGCGTCGGTGAGTGGCACCTTGTTATCACCACAAGCGGCGAGCATGGCGCCAAACGCCAGAAGACCTAAACCAGCAAGGCCAACGTCAGCGAAACTTCGAGTTCGATCGGGTGAAAAACATCCAACGGCCATTGCAGCACCCTAGCCGAAGTTAAGGCTGACAACCAAGCATCAGATGCGTAACCTCTGCGCCACAGCCTCGTATGCCTATTCTAGTGACACGATTTGCAATGCTCCTCGCTCTTGGCCTCTTGGCAGCTTCCTGCGGTGGGCAAGTGGTTCCGGCGTCTGCGAGCAAGAATTCCAGTGAAGTACAAAGCTCGTCCAAAGCCGAAGCACTCGCAGGGTACGAGCAGGTCATGTCATCGCGCACAATCGATGGACAAGCCCTCACAAAGGACGACCGAGCCGTCGCGATGGTCTTCTTTGCCTCGTGGTGTGGGCATTGTCGCACCGAACTCGGCCAACTCAACCGGTTGCGAAAGCGCTACCCGCAACTGCGAATTATCGGCCTTAATGCCTACGAAGAATTCCAAGAGATTTCCGACCAAGACAAACTGCGATCGTACATCGCCGAGAACGCTCCTTGGCTTACCGAGATTGTCACGGCAGACGAGACGATGCGAGCAACCTTCGGCAAGGTGCCACGCATCCCCAGCCTATTTCTCTACAACAACAAAGGCGAAGTCGTTGCAGAGTTTCGTCGCGACAAGGGGCCACCAGCGACCGAAGACGAGCTCGAGCAGGCAATCGCCCGCGCGGTAGCAAACTAGACCGTATCAACCGCGTCCCACCGCTTACTCGGCGGCAGGTGGTGGTGTCTCAGGGGCAGGTGGCGCTGGCGCAGCGGCAGGTGGCGCAGAGGCCTTGGCCTCAAAGACGCGAATGCCCGCTGCACTAAGAGCTGCCCGCAACTCGTCTGCGGTCCCAAACTTGGCGTCGCCGGTGACAGTAAGGTCGGCCTCGCCACGAGCCTTGCACGCAACGAGGATCGCACTCACTTCGGCTGCTTCGCCGCCCAGCTGAACCCCCACCGCATCGACGCGAATTGCGCATCGCGGCGCCATCCCCGCGTCGTTTGCTTGGGTATCGGCGGCCGTCTCGGCGCTCTCTTTTGCAATGTGCTCGGCGCTCTCGTCACCGGGTTTGCCATCGCCAAAGAAGAGGCCACGGCCACACCAGCCAAACAATAGAAAGAGCGCTAGTAGGGCCCCGCCGGCGGCCGTCTTTGCAGTGCGTTTTTTTTGGGGTTGTTGTTTTGTCATGGAATGGGCTCTGTACCTGCTGAAGGCTCTCTGCCTGCTGAAGGCTCTCTACCTGCTGAAGGCTCTCTACCTGCTAAAGGCTCTGGCTCCACGAGAACGGCCAATCCGCGCTCGTCTTGGAAACACTGTTGAATGTCATCGCGCAGGCCGTTCACCAAAGCGACCGCGAGTTCTGCAACCGGCGCTTCCACCGAGACGACGAGCAGGCGGTCCTGCAAATCTTCGAAACCGAAGGTGACCCGGGCACGGGTGCACAGTCGAAGCTGCGGATTCCCCATCGCGACATACTCCACGCTAACGTCTGGATCGGGTACCGCGCGCAAAAGTGGCGCTCCCACGTTAAGGGCGCGCAGCTGTCCCGCTTCCTCGCGCTCCAGCGTCGAGAGCACGCCGTCGGCCGACACTCGTGCGTACAGCGTCTCGCGCTGGTTAATCGATTCCGCAAGCTCGGCGAGCGCTCGTTGCCGCAACGCTTCAAGCTCCACTTCGGTGACCGCGGCGACAGGAGGTGCGGGTTGTGCCTCGGGCTCCGTGTCCATGTCGCCATCGGCATCGGCGCTAACAGTCCCGGCTGCCTGAATCAGCGCAGCAAAGAGCAAGATGAAAAGCACATCGAGAAGCGAGGTGAGCTCGGAGTAGCGTGGCGCCCGCCGACGCCGGGTCACGACTCTTTCTCCTCGGCCAATTTGCACCGCCGAGTATCCCAAGCTTCAATATTCTTCTCGCAGGTATCCGCCCAAACCGCGACCTTAATGCCAAAGCGTGCAGTCAAAACCAAGCTCCAAAAAAGCCCGGCAACCGTGGTCCAAACTGCCAGTCCCAACGGGCGCAAGAGTTGGGACACATCGTTGGTTGTAAGAGCTAGGGATAATCCCAAGCCGATGACAGTAAAGAGCAGCCCGAGTTGTCGCAAGAGGTCGACCCAAAACGCCAATGCTGGCTCAAGGCGTTGCGCTTCCATTTGCCAACCACGCACCTGTTTGCGAGCCCAGGCCGGATCCGCCGCACTCTCGACACCACTAACTTCGTGTCGCAGGGCCTCGGTCACCAAACTCGCCTTTGGTTTGCTGACACTGTCACGGCCATCGCCGCCAGTCGCCAGATCGTAGCTAAGGTAATCGGCCAGCGCTTTGACGTGACTTAGATGCTGCGAGAGCAGGTAGAGCGCCAGGCCAAAGGTCCCGGTGATCAGCACAAGCGCGCCGACAGTAAAGCCCCAGCCCTGCACAAACGCCTGCATGCAGAGCATCGTCACACAGGCACCTCAAAGGCGCCAGCCCACAGGTCTTCGCGATGCCTAGCGCGGCCAAATCAGCGATGCATTCTCACTGCTTGGCGGAGGCGATCCACGCTTGCACCTGGGTTGCCAAAACCGGCAACGTCACCGCACCTTGGCTCAGCACAACGTCGTGAAATTTGCGGATGTCGAATTTGTCTCCAAGCGTTTCCATTGCCAACGCTCGCAAACGAAAGATTTCCAGTTGACCAATCTTGTAGGCGACAGCTTGGCCTGGCCATGAGATGTATCGATCAACTTCGTTAACGATGTTGCCTTCGGTGAGCGCCGTGTGCTCCCGCATGAAGGTCTCGGCTTGTTTGCGAGTCCAACCCTTGGCGTGAATTCCGGTATCAACGACCAAGCGCGATGCTCGCCAAGCGTCGTAGCTCAGCATGCCCATGCGGTCGAGGTCACCTGTGTACATCTGCATCTCATCCGCCAAACGCTCGGTGTAGAGCGCCCATCCTTCGACGAATGCTGTCGACCCACCATGACGCCTAAAGAGCGGCAAATCACCGCGCTCTTGGCTAATCGCAATCTGTAAGTGATGTCCCGGAATCGACTCGTGGTACGCGAGTACTTCCATCTCAAAGCGCGGACGCGTCTCGGGCTTGTAGGTATTGATGTAGTACTCGCCGGGCTTCTCGCCGTTGGCGTGCGGCTGCTTGTAGTAGGCGATGGTTGTATAGGGCGCCTCAAAGACTGGAATCTTTGTGACCACGCAATCGGTCTTAGGAAGAATTCCGAAGAACTTGGGAATCGCAGCCTTTGCTTTGGCAAGCGACGCTTCGGCCTTTTCGACGATTTCTTCCTCGGTGGAGTAATACAGTTCTTTGCTATTGCGAAGGTGCGCGACCGTCGATGCCAAATCTTTTTTGCCAAAGAGCTTGGCGCCAAGCTTGGTCATTTCCTCGTTAATGCGCGCAATTTCGCGAAGCCCCAGTTCGTGAATCTCGAGAGCGCCTTTGTCTAGATTGATGTGACTGGCAATGCTCGCGTCGTAACAGGCCAAGCCGTTTGGCAGCGCGTGCACTCCAATCTGATCGCCAGCCCTGCCCGCCGGCGCGAGTTCTTCACTAAGAAATTTTAGGTAGCGCTCGAAGGCGGGCTTAATCTCGCTGCGAACGACATCGTAGAGTTCGGCTGCGACCGCGTCGGACCCCGAAGCTTCAAGTTCTGAAACGGACTTTGCCGGCGCAAGCAGCGACCAACTCTCAAGTTCTTGGTCGAGTTGCCCTTGCACCAAGGCAATGGTGCGAAGAACGGTCTCGGCGTTTGCGACTCGCCCTTTTGCAAGGCCACTTCGCAGGTTCGCGATGTTGTCGTCGATCGACTTGGGGACTTGCCTGTAACGGGTGACCAGATTCTTGGCCGATGGCAAACCGGTAATCTTGTGGTCGTCGGCAACCCCATTGGCTGCGCTCACCGGATTGCCTCGCGCAGAAACCGACCAGCGATAGTTCTCACACTGTTCGCGCTCCTTCTGCCGATGCAAGGTCTCGATGAAGAGCGCCAACGTGACCTTGTCCTTGGCGGAGAGAACATTCGAATCCATCGCGCGGGCTCGCTCGAGCAGCTCGTGGCTTTGCTTCTGCCCCGCCAAAATTGCCGACTCCGAGTGGTCAGCAATCTTGTCGTCAAAGCGATGATCTCCCATCGTGCTCGCCCAAACCGGTGAGGCTTTCATCTCCTGGTCCCAATGCGTCTCGAGCAGCGCCCGCAAGTCGGGAGACTCAACGCCGGCTCCGGCCTCGGCCGCAAGAGGACTCTTCACGACTTCGTTTATCGTTGGCTCGGGCGGTGGCACGGAGATAGGGCCGCGCCCTCCTCCTCCGCATGCGGGGAGCGAAACAGCAGAAGTGAAAAGAATCGCAGCAAGCGCCGGTTTGAACATGACCTGTGTGTACCTCGGGGCCGTGCTCTCGGCTACCCTCGTGGGGCTATGAAGGTGCATCTCATTGACGGAACCTACGAGCTATTTCGGGCGCACTTTGGCGCCCCCAGTTCGACCTCACCAAGTGGCCAAGAAGTTGGCGCGACCAAAGGGCTTGTTCGCTCGATGGCATCCCTACTTCGCAAGCCCGAGGTAACGCACATCGCTTTCGCATTCGACACAACGATCGAGAGCTTCCGCAACGACCTCTTCGATGGCTACAAAACCGGTGAAGGCATGGAGCCTCTTCTCTTTGCACAGTTTGAGTTGGCGGAACGCGCGGCTCGCGCCCTTGGAATGAAAACCTGGTCGATGAAGGAGTTTGAAGCGGATGATGGTTTGGCCACAGGAGCTGTGCGCTACGCCGCCGATCCGCGAGTCGAGCAAGTTCTCATTTGCTCGCCAGACAAAGACCTGTGCCAAGTGGTGAAAGGTTCGTCGATCGTGACCTGTGACCGCATGCGCGAGCGCATCTACGATCACGATGGTGTGGTAGAAAAGTTCGGAGTCGAACCCGAGTCGATTTCGGACTACCTCGGTCTCGTCGGTGACAAAGCCGACGGTATTCCAGGGCTCGCCCGCTGGGGGGCGAAATCGACGGCAATCGTCCTCTCGCACTACAAGAGCATTGAGAACATTCCCGACGATGAAACGACTTGGCCCATGAAGGTTCGCGGAGCCACCAGCCTGGCCAAGGTTCTTCGCGAGGAGCGTGAGCAGGCAATGCTGTACAAGAAACTCGCGACGCTGCGGCTCGACGTTCCAATCGAGGAATCGCTGGATGACATCTGCTGGCATGGCGCGGATACCGAGGCACTCAGCGCGCTTTGCGAGGAACTCGGCATGACTCCTCCGCGCCTCGCCTAAGATTGCGTAGTTCGAGCGAGACAAGCTCGCGACACGTGGAGCTTGGCTACCAGGCCATCACAACTTTGCCAAAGCTCGCATTGCTCTCGAGGTAGCGATGCGCTTCGGCAATCTCTGTCATCGGCATTACCCGGTCAATCACCGGTACAAGCTCACCGCTCGCAAATCCTGGCAAGACCTCTGCCGCGAAAGCACGCGCCAGAGCAGCCTTCTCAGCATGGCTCCGGCTTCGCAAGACGGTGCCAACAACTCGCGCGCGCTTGGCTAGAAGAAGCCCTAGGGGCAATTCTGCAGCGACGCCGCCAAGCAAGCCGATGACAACTAGCGTGCCTTGTGATGCAAGCGCTTTGAGATTCTCGAGAAGGTAGGCCGCGCCAATGAAATCGAGGATGATGTCGGCGCCCCCGCCTTCGAGGGATTTAAGTTCTTTGGCAAAGCGTTGCTCGGTCACAAGTATCTGTCCAGAGAGGCCAAGCGCGGCTGCCTTCACAAGCTTCTCTTCACTTCGCGAGGTACCGATGGCCGTAGCCCCTGCCCGCTTGACCAACTGAATGGCCGCAGTTCCAACGCCGCTACCGGCCGCGTGAATCAAAACTCGTTTGCCGACCCTAAGCTCGCTCTGGGCAAGCGCGTCATAGGCAGTCATAAAGACTTCGGGAATTGCCGCGGCATCCGTGAGGCTCATGTCGGCTGGCACGGGCAAGAGCGTTTCTTCGTGAGCAGCGATACGGGTGCTCATCGCACCACCAGCGCAAATCCCCATCACTCGATCACCCGCGACCCAGCGCGTTACACCCGCTCCGGCTTTGCGCACGCTTCCGGAAAACTCTAAACCAGGGATGTCAGCAACGACGCCTTCGGGCGCCGGATAGAAACCACGACGCTGCAAGCAGTCGGCGCGATTTAGCCCAGCGGCTGCAACGTCGATGATGACTTCGTTTGGCCCGGCGACTGGATCCCCAACCTCTGCAATCGAGAGGACTTCGGGGCCACCAGCGCCATTGATGCGAACTGCCTGCGCCACTAGTGCTTGCTCCATTGGAACAAGTGAGAACGAGGCAATGTCATTGAGACGAGCACTAGTTGAAGTAGTAGCGCATGCCGAGGGCGAGGTTTAAGTCGGCGTAGCCGTGGTCATCTTGCAAAACATCAATGACCAGCGCGAGCTCTAAGAAGATGTCTAGTGGCACCTTATTAAAATCGATCATAATTCCGAGTGGAGCCCGCACACCGAGGTGCAAGTCGTCGGCAAAGTCTCGATTGCTGCGATGGTCTAGAATACGAGCACCAACACCAAAGTACAGGGGCATCCAAAATGCTTCCGGAGCGGTGAGCACGACCGGATGCCACAGGTGATCAATGTAGAAGTGAATCGCATTATCGTAGTTGTTGCGATTGCTCAGTCCGTAGAGCCCAAGACCAAAGTCGAGTGCGGTGTCCTCGCTTAAGTAGTACTTGCCAGAAAGACCCGCTGGCACGCCAACCATGAAGCCAAGACCAAAGCCCTTATTCGCCTCAAATGCTTTGGAGTTTCGCGCGGGACGAGGTCGCGCCTCCGTCGTTCCAATTTGGACGATCAGCATCGTAAGTGCTGTTACAGCTGCAATTGCGAATTTTGCTCTCATGACAAAGCAGTATAGCAAGCAATCGCCTGGCGCAGGACTGAGCGGCAAGTACCGGTGAGATCAAACATATTGACGAGATCCACTCCATTCCCTATTTTGCTGCTGTGGTTCGAAGTAACTTCTTCCTTAAGAGACGGTTTTTGCGGGTATCGATTCTTGCATTTCTAGCCGCAGCCAGCGTCAGTGCGTGTGGCGGCGGAGAAGAGGACGATGGCGTTGATGAACCCATTGCAACCTGCGCCGAGGACACCCGAGACGATGAGTTTGTCGTTGGTATCGAGAAAACGGGCAGCGCCGGCTACACGCTCTCGCTTCTTGACAGCCTCCCAGCTCCTCCGCAAAAAGGCGACAACAGCTGGAGCCTTGAGCTTCGCGACCCGGTCGGTGAACTCATGCCAGGCTACACGTTGGAGACAGCGCCCTTCATGCCCGACCACGGACACGGTACTGCTGTTGAGGCCCTGGTTACCGATGATGGCGACGGTATCTACACACTCAATCCTGTGAACTTCTTTATGCCGGGCTACTGGGAAACAACCATTACCGTTGTGGACCAAGGCGAGACCGAAAGCGAAGACGACGACACCGATATCGACACCATGCTCTTTAAGTTCTGTATCGAAGGCTAGAACATCGGCTCTAGCGAATCGAAGAGCAGACGATAGCGCCCATAGGCATCTTCATAGGCCTGGGCGTTTTTTGCATTTGGCTCTTGGGTGAGAGCATGCGGCCTTCGGGCAGCGGCAAGCTCCGCCAACGAGACACTTGGGTCGACCAAAACTTCGGCGATAAGAGCCGCCCCCATCTCGCTGCCAATTCCGCCAAGCTGTCGCTCGACACGAGCAGAACACAGGTCGGCGCGAATTTGCCCCCAAAGCGCACTCTTGGCACCACCGCCTTGCAAGATGATTTCAGCACCGGCCAGCCCCATGCCCTGAAGCCGCTCTCGCACATCGCGCATTGCAAAGGCACAGCCTTCGTACACAGCGCGTGCCATGTGCGCTTTGCCGTGATGCGAGGAGAGGCCGTAGAAGCACGCTCTGGCCGAAGCGTTCCACCGAGGCGCCATCGCTCCCGAGAGAGCAGGCAAGAAGGTAACGCCGTCGCTGCCCGGCGGCGCCTCGGCAGCCAGTAAGTCTAAGGTTTCGTCCGAATCAATATTCAGAATTGTTCTTATCCAACGCAGAGCACCACCACTCTGCCAACCTGGGTTTTGCACATAGTACCCCTGCAAGAACTCATGGGTCTCGACAAGCCCTAACGTGTCGATGCAAAGCGCCATACTCATAGTGCCCACAACTTCGGCGGTGCCAAGCCCACAGAGCATGGGCCCCGGCGCCGAGAGCCCTGCCCCAAGAATCGTCGAGAAGTCATCTCCGGTTCCCACCGCGAGCGGGGTGCCCATGGGCAAGCCACAGAGCTTCGCGCCCTCTGCGCTCAAGACGCCGGCGCGGGACTCTGCATCGGCAATTGCGGGCAGCTCCGTGCAGTTTAGATCAAACCTCGCTAAGAGTTCGTCTCCGTAGTCGCGCGCACGCAGGTCGTAGAGCATCGTCGTCGAGGCAAGACCATGATCAAAGACGTAGGCACCACACAGACGCTCCACCAGGTACGAGGTCGGCTGGTGAAAGCGTGCAGCGCTGGCAAGCTTGCCATGCGCTTTGAGCCATCGGATCTTTGCAGCCATGTGGCTGGCGTCAAAGACCAGGCCGGTCGCCGCCAATCGCTCAGCGCTCGCGTCGGGAACATAGTCTACCGAGCGCCTATCCATCCAAATCAGACAATTGCTTAGCGGCTGCCCTTTCGTATCCACAGCCAGGCAGCCATCGAGTTGACCGGCAATGGCAAGGCCTTGCACCTGCGAGGCTTGCAGACCAGCCGTCGCTAGGGCCTTGGGCACAACCTTGGAAAGTGCCCGCTCCCAAAGCCGTGGGTCTTGCTCGGCCCACCCGGCTCTTGGCTGCAACACATCATACGACTCGGACGCTTCCGCCAACAAGACGCCGCCTTCGCTCGTGACAACGGCCTTAAGGCTCTGCGTACCAATATCGACTCCGACAACCGCCATGCGCCAACCTAGGAGTTTTTCTCAAGCTTCCAACAGCGGTGGATTTTCTTATCCCGAAAGTCCTCGGGCAGCGTCTTCGCGCTAATTTCCTCGATCGTGAACATGCTCTCCAACGCATCGAGTTCGAAGGTAAACTTGCGGTGATTTGTCGAGAAGTAGACGTTGGCCTTTGGTGCAAGGACAGCGTTCACAAGCTTGAGAAGCTGCACGTGATCGCGTTGCACATCAAAAACTCCTTCCATTCGCTTGGAGTTTGAGAACGTCGGCGGATCGACCACAGCAACATCAAAGCGCTCCCCTGAATGGGCGAGGTCTTTAAGCACCTCGGCCACATCGCCTCGGCGCATTCGATTGCGTTCCGGATCGAGGCCGTTGAGGGTTAGGTTTGCCCTGGCCCACTCGAGATAGGTTGCGCTAAGGTCGACCCCGAGAGTGTTGGATGCGCCAGCAGCCCCGGCGTACACCGAGAAACTTCCGGTGTAGCAAAAGAGGTTGAGCACACTTTTGTCTTTGCTCTCCGCCGCCACCATTCGTCGTGTGCGGCGATGATCGAGAAACAAGCCGGTGTCGAGATAGTCCACAAGGTTGACCAAGAAGCGATGGCCGGATTCGGAGACTTCAAGCCGGTTATGGTCGGCCCCCCTGGCTTGATACTGCTTTTGCCCGCGCTGCCTGTCGCGCACTTTGTAGAAGATGTTGCTGGCATCAACTTGGAGTTCTACTGCGGTGAGCGCGACGACGGTCTTCATCCACGCTTCCCCACCGCAATCCTCACTTGCGTGTTTGCGCTGAAACTCTGCAACGTGCAGGCGCCCCTCGTACCAATCGAGCACTAGGGGAATTTCGGGGATGTCCCGATCGTACAACCGATAACAGGTCACCTCCTCGCGCTTGCTCCACTTGCGCAGACGCTTGAGGTTTTTCTTTACTCGATTGCAGAGCATTTCACCCTGCGACGCTAAGAGGTCTTCACTCACAATGTGGGCAGCATACATGCTTCACAGCGAAGCAGTTGCACCGCGGTCCTGCTTCATTGCGAAGCAGCCCCCAACCACCCACACATCACCTTCCAGGCGCTTAGCAACGGCACGGTAGCTGCACTACTTCAGACCGAACACCGCGTGGGTCGTCCGTCACGATATCCGCGCACCGACCAAGGGCAAAGGAGCGCTTATGAGCAATGCACTACAAATTGAATTTCACGGAGTCCGAGGATCCCTCGCATCTCCCAGCGCGATTACCGCAGGTGTTGGCGGCAATACCAGCTGTGTGGAGGTTCGAGCAGGTCAACAGCGCATCGTCTTCGACGCTGGCACCGGTCTTCGAAATCTCGGTGATCGACTCATGAGCCAAGGCCCGACCCACACAACCATTCTTCTATCCCACTTGCACTGGGATCATATTCAAGGGCTGCCGTTCTTCTCGCCGCTCTACGTTCCAGGAAATCGCATCGACGTGATGAGTGGGCCAAACGGTCACATGGATTTGCGGGCAGCGCTTAAGAAGCAGATGTCGCCGCCCTTTTTCCCTGTCTCCATTGACGACGTTGCGCCGCAAATCTGTGTGCGAGATTTGGGCCCGACCGAGCGCTTTAATCTCGGTGACCTTCGGGTTTCCACAGCCAAGCTCAATCACCCGGATCCGGTTTACGGATATCGACTCGACTTCGCCGGACGCTCTGTCGTCTATGCCACCGATACCGAGCACTACTCGTGCATCGACCCCAATCTCTTGCGACTTGCAGAGGGTGCTGACGTGCTCATCTACGATGCGCAATACACCCCAGAGGAATACTCGGGTGATGATGGGCCATCCAAAGTGGGTTGGGGCCACAGCACGTTTGAGGCGGCGGCACAACTTGCCAACGCTGCAGGAGTAGGACAATTGGTTCTCTTTCACCACGACCCAAGGCGTAGCGATGATGACGTTGTCGACGTCGAGCGACGCGCTCGCTTGCTCTTCCCTTGCACTGTGGCCGCACGTGAAGGCATGCAAATCAATCTCGCAAGCACCAAGGAAACCGCTCGGAGGCGCACCGCTGCGTAAGGCGATGGTCGATGCTATGCTAAAGCTCTCTCCGCTTGCGCCGCATCGCGGAGAGGCGAATATTGTGAGCGAGGGGGAACGCAAACTTGAGCTGCTACTCGACCTCGGCGCCATGCTTGCACGAGAAGTCGAACTCGATGAATTGCTCAAAGTCTTTGGCGAGCGCGTTGCCAGTGCAATGGCTGCCGACCGCGCAACGCTGTGGCTTGTGGACTCGCAAAGCGGCGTGCTTAGGTCCCGGGTTGCAAACCTTCCAGAGCTTGATGAGCTGAGCATTCCAGCCGGCCAAGGTGTGGTTGGACATGTAGCCCTAACCGACACCTTGGTGAACATCGTCGATGCCAGTTCCGATGGTCGCTGGGCTCCCGAGACCGATCGCAAGACCGGATATCAAACCGCCTCGATGCTGTGTACCCCGATTCACGACGCTCGGGACAACCTCATGGGTGTGGTGCAGGTTCTCAACAAAGCCACCGGCGCTTTCGACGAGCGCGACGAGGCCTTCTTAGTCACCCTGGCAAATCAAATCGGTCGGGCGCTTGCGTACACCACACTTCGCGGAGCTGGCGACGAGCGGGGAATTCCCCTGCGCGGCCCCTTCAATCACATCGTCGGCTCGTCCGATGCGATGAACTCGGTCTACAGAAATATTCTTAAATCGGCTGGCACCGATGCGACAGTGCTGCTCAGCGGAGAGACCGGCACGGGCAAGGGGCTCTTCGCCAGGGCAATTCACGTCAACAGTCAGCGCCGCGATGGGCCGCTTGTCCACGTCGATTGCACCAATCTCCCGGCCTCGCTTGTAGAGAGCGAACTTTTTGGTCACGAGCGCGGCGCCTACACAGGTGCCGAGTCGCGAGTTCTTGGCAAAGTGGAACGCGCCGATGGCGGCACGCTTTTTCTCGACGAGGTCGGCGAATTGCCACTCAGTTTGCAAAGCAAGCTTTTGCGCTTCCTCCAAGATCGCAACTTCGAACGAGTTGGAGGCCAAGAGACACTTGTCGCCGACGTTCGCATCGTCGCCGCGACCAATCGCGACCTTGCCGAGATGGTCGATGCTGGTGAGTTTCGAAGCGACCTCTACTATCGCCTGCGCATTATCGACGTCGCGCTTCCCGCCCTTCGCGATCGGGACGACCACGACGTGATAGCGCTGGCCCAACACTTTCTCGATCGCTGCGCACGTCGCTACAACCGGCCGCTACTGCCTCTCTCGGAAAGCGCGCTCAAGGCACTTACGAGCCATCGCTGGCCGGGAAACGTCCGCGAGCTTGAACACTGCATGGAGCGCGCCGTCGTGCTCGCAAGCGGCTCGCAAATCGATCCAGAAGACTTGGGACTCGATAGCCGTGTTCCAAACATAAACATCGAGACAATCACGGGCGGCGTTGTTGTCCCGTACAATCTCACGCTGGACGAGGCGAATGCGCTTTACGCAAAAAGCGTACTTGCCGAACAGGATGGCAATCGCTCGGCAACCGCGAGGGAGCTTGGCATTAGCCGCAATCGGCTGGCTCGGTTGCTCGATTAGCTCGAGGCTCGGTCGCGGCTCAAGGCTCGCTCGCGTCTCAAGGTTCGCTCGATGATAGCGACCAACTTCCTAGCTCTACTGCCAACCTGGAACAGGGCGCGCTAGGGATTTATCGTAGGAGTTGGGAAGCGTCGGCTTGCCAGTGGCGAGTTCGGTTCGAAATACGCCATCCATCTTTAGTCGACCATCGCCATTGGTGCGCCCACTCACCACGTTAAGACGCCATTCGCTTTCGACCTTTGTCCACGTACCCGTGTTGTAGTGGCCCAATTCGCCCTTTGCCGAATTGCCCGTAACGACGGCTTCTTTGTGATTGTGTCCCCAAACAACGTAGCGAACGTTGGTGAGTTCGCCGGTCATACGAGAGAGCAGCGTCGGCTCCGAGTTCTTCACCTGCTGCATCGAGCGCCGTGCAGAGAAGAGCGTCACAAGAAAGTTCACAATCCTCGATGGCGTCCGCATCGTCTCGTGCAGCGGGCTTGGTGCCCCTTGGTAAATACTCTCGATGGTGCGTGCAAACGTTACTTGCTTGTTGGGTTTCGCCCCGGGAATCGGATTGCGCATTTTCTCGGCAAAACCGGTGCGCGCCTCCCACGCCCGCATCGTTCGCCGATCGTCGAGCTTCTCACTTAGCTTCCCTGCTCGGCCAAAGTGCCGCGTCTGCCCCAAGAGCGACCAGACAACTCCCAGCGCCGAAGCGATATGCCTAGGTGAGGAGAAGATTTTCTTGGCGACCGACTTGGTTGACGACTTGCCAATATTGTCAATCTCGGGACTTCGCTTCTCGATACTGCGGTAGAGCCGGGCAACAATATTCCAGCCAAGGTTGGACTGCAGTTCGCGTTTTGCGTTGTACGGGTTCAGCACGCTTCGCCAATTGTTAGAAGCATCCTGGGCGTGGCCGTGAACCACCATGCCCTCGCCAAAACGCCCCAAAACGGCTCCATGCCCCGAATACCCGACCCGCTCGGCAAGCTTCCCTCGTTTGTTGGCCGGCACACCGCCAACGCGAGCAAGCTCCGAGACCAAGTGATCGCGCACGCGCGCATCCACCAGGTGAACGTCGTGATTGCCTGCTAGGTAGACCAAGCGAAGACCGTGATTGGTAACCGCGCTCGTAAGCGCCTTGGTTTCGATCGAATGCCCTTCGATGATTTTTGTGATGCGGTCTTTGACATCACCGATTGGCGCGTTTGCATCGACATGCTCCATCAGCTCTAACCAGTCGCCACCAATCACAAGGCTAACGTTCCGCTTGCTCTTTGCGATTTGCCCGACAAACTTAGAGAAACTCTCACTCTTGCGAAAGTCTTCTTGCGGATCCCACTTCGCGCCCTTGCCTTTTCCAAGGCGTCCTTTGCCCCAGTGCAAGTCGGAAACGATATGGTACTGGCCGTTGCGCTCGCTGTGGCGCATGACCTTGGAAATGTGTTTATCAGCGGCTTGGCTCGCTAAGACCTCACTGCGGTCGCCATCAAACTCTTGTTGAAACTCACGAACGCCATCACGCAGGCGAAAGCCCTTGTTTGACTTGGACGCTTTGCTCGTCCGTGGGCGCGTCGTCTGCTTCGCTACAAGCGTTTTGCTCTTCGTGGCCTTGGCGATGCCATCGGCCTTCGATGCAGCGGTACGCTTTGGAGTGCGAATTTTGCTCTGAGCTGCGCGCAGCGCGCGCCCCTGTCGCAATGTTGACTTCGCTCGAACCGGCGCTGCGCGAACCTTCTTTGCAGCCTTCGCCTTGTAGCTCCTCGGCGTCGCCGCACTTTTCTTAACAACGCGCTTGTTGCCGGCAAAGGCAGGACCAGCAGCCAGGCCGACAAGACTGGCGATCAGAAAACATCTGAGTAGCGTGGAGATCTGCTTTGAACGGAGTTTCACGATTCTTACAACAGGCGTGGGAGTATGTCCCTGGGACTGCACGGGCTGTGCCACCCGAGATAGTATTAGATTTCAGTAGCTTACATGGCCACTACCGCCATCCAACCCGTGACACTTGTCCCCTTAGTCGCCTCGATCGGCGGAATGCAATTCAGGCAATTCGGCCGAACTCGTAAGAGCCGCGCCGCGGGCGACTCTTACAAACATTGCGACGATTGCGATGATGCCCCAGCTAAGGCCAACCACAACCCCTGCATCGACGATTCCGCGCCAAGGCTGGGAGAGCTGCCGCACTGCCACGACAATGGTGATGATGCCAGCGTAGACAAGCCACGAGATCACAAGCCGTTTGCGGGTCGCGTGAAACAAGGTCATGCAGAAGAGCGGAGCGAAGATGACGTGTAAGAGCTTTGGATGGCTTGCCAAGTGACTCGCTCTGGCAACCACGCGGGGTGCGACTTGCAACTGAAACGCTTTGTAGCCTTCGAAGTAGCCGTTAAAGAGTATCGAGCCCCCGTAGAGCGCCCAGTGCAGAGGCTCGAGAGTGCCATCGCCGATGGGTTGCCACGCCAGTGGTGCCAATCGAACGACCGCCTGGCACAAGATTAAGACGAAACCAAAGATGCCCCAAAGAGCAGCTGGGTGAGTGATGCGTGCGGCAGCCATGAAAAATAAACCACTGGGCCAAGGCCCAGAATGCAAGCCTTTTAGCACCGAAGGCGCTTGATGCGCTACGTTCTGCCCATATGGCCTTCTTTCAAACACCCCCGAGTCTTGGCAACCAGTTTGATGATGATGCGCTCCTACGCGAATATTTGGAACGAGCGCTGCCTCCAGCCAAGCTTGCGGAGCACCGAGCCCAATACCGCGAACTTGGTGAACTGGCCGGAGGCGAACTCTATCGGGCCATGCTCGCCGACCGAGAGAACGAGCCCGTACTTACCTCGTGGGATGCCTGGGGCAATCGCATCGATCAGATTGAAGTAAGCCCGCTTTGGAAACGCGCCGAAGAACTCACCGTTAAACACGGTCTCGTCGCCGCCGGATATGAAAACTCCTGTGGGGATCTCTCGCGGGTTCATCAGTTCGCGCTCAACTACCTTGTGCAGGCATCTCTCGATGTCTACTCGTGCCCATTAGCGATGACCGATGGTGCCGCTCGCACGCTCATGGACTCGGGCAACACAACGCTTGCCGACTACGCCCTTCCGCATTTGCTCTCGCGTGATCCGGCGACGTTTTGGACGTCGGGTCAATGGATGACCGAGCGCACCGGAGGATCGGATGTTGGAGCATCCGAGACTACAGCACAGCTCGATGGTGAGACGTGGCGACTCTCCGGAACGAAGTGGTTTACTTCGGCAACCACCTCGCAAATGGCACTGACACTTGCACGTCCCGAGGGCAATGGCCCAGGCGGCAGAGGCTTGGCGCTTTTCTTTGTCGAACTTCGCAATGCAGACGGCAGGCTCCGCAACATCGAAGTGAATCGTCTAAAAGACAAGCTAGGCACCAGAAAAGTTCCTACAGCCGAACTCACCTTGCAAGGCACTCCGGCGATCCTCGTCGGCGAGGCCGAGAACGGTGTGCGCAACATCTCGCCCATGTTGGCGATTACCCGCACGTGGAATGCTGTGGCTTCGGTGTGGCTCATGCGACGCGGAGTTGCCTTAGCTCGAGATTTTGCAACCAAGCGCTCGGCCTTTGGTGCCCCACTCAAAGACAAGCCGCTGCACCGCGACACCCTCGCGAGCATCGCAGCCGAAACCGAAGCGGCCTTCCACCTTGCCTTTCGCTGTGCCGAACTCCTTGGCAAGATCGAGGCAAAGACCGCCAGCGAGCACGAGATTAGCCTCTTTCGCATGCTCACACCGATCGCAAAACTCACAACGGCGAAGCAAGCAGTGGCCGTGCTCTCCGAGGCAATCGAGTGCTTTGGCGGCGCTGGCTACATTGAAGATACCGGCTTGCCTCGGCTGTTGGCGGATGCGCAAGTTCTTCCGATCTGGGAAGGAACGACGAATGTGCTCTCCCTCGACACCTTGCGAGCGCTTTCCAAAGACGTTTCAAGCTTTGAAGCCGTCGCGCTCGAGATTCGCCGCCAGTGTGAGTTGGCAACCGATCCAGGGCTGGCGACGTGCACCAAGGTCGCCATGGCGGCGTTGGCAAGCGCCAGCGAGTGGCTCGCCTCGGTCGGTGGCGATCGCGACGGGCTCGAGTGTGGGGCTAGAAGATTTGCTCTCACCTTGGGGCGCTGCCTCGAACTTGGGCTCCTGTGCCAACACGCGCAGTGGGTGGCGCAGCGCGATGGCAGCAGTGGCAGGGCCGGCGCCGCAGCTCGGCGCTTTGCCGCAGCAGGGGTCGATCAGATTCATCCGATGAGCGATGAAGATGCCGTTCTACTGTCATCGGAATAACTCTTACCCTCTATTATGGCGCAAGCAATTCCCACTGCGCCAAAATCGCAGCGAGAGCAATCTCGGTGCGAAGAATTGCTTTCGAAATTGAGACGCTTTGAAAGTTGTATTGCTCGAGGGTCTCCAGCTCCTTGGCGATCCACCCTCCTTCGGGGCCGATTGCGATGGTGGCTGAGCCCGACGTATCCACATCGCGCAGCCACTTCGAGCTACCAGGATGCGCGACGAGACGCGGCCCAGCCGCAGGGCCATCAGAAAAACTCGTAATAAACGGCATAAAGAGCCGGTGGCAGCTTACGGTCGGAAGCCAAACATGTCGCCCCTGCTCGCAACCCAGCAATAGCTCGGTTTCCAGAGCCTCGGGCTGGACCGATGGAGAATCCCAATAACTCTTCTGCACCCGCCACGCATTAACGATGTCGATATGGGCAACTTGAAAACTCGCAACGGTTTGCAGCAAGCGTCGAAGTGCTTTGGGCCGCGGCAGGGCGATCACCAAGCGCAGCATCGGCGGCTCTCCCGCAGGCTCCAGCTGCACATCCTCAAGCACCAATTGCTCATCACTCGACGAGACGACTTGCGCGCTTCCAATGGATTGCCGAACCACGCCGAGCTTAATGCGATCACCGGGCTGGGCTTTAAGCACTCGGTGCACATGGGCCGCTCGCCGCCCGTTCACCACCAGCGGCTTGCAGCTCACCTCAGCGGTTTGCAAAAGAAGTAGATTCACAGCCTCGAGCCTAGTTCTGCAGCGATGCGACGGTGACTTTAAGGCCATCGCGCAGCGCCGTCTCGGCATCGAAGGAAAAGAGCTCGCGTGCGCGGGATACTTCTGCGACCGATCTAAGAATTTCTCCCTCGCGGGTTTCGGCGTGGGTAATGGTCGATTTGCCTCCGCAAAACTCGTTGATGAGCGTTGCCAACTCGTTGACGCTGGTCTCCGTTCCTGTGCCGATGTTCGCGGCATTGCCCGTTCCGCCCTCCGCGAAGAGCGCTAAAAGAATCGCTCGTGAAACGTCGCCGACGTAGACAAAGTCGCGGGTCTGCTCGCCGTCGCCAAAGATACGCATTTCCTTACCAGCACTTGCTCGATCGCTAAAGATCGAAATCACGCCAGAGTACGGGCTCTTTGGATCCTGCCTTGGGCCGTAGACGTTAAAGAAGCGCAGCGGCTGGCTATCCAACCCAAAGACCGAGCTTTGGTAGCGAAGCCAGTACTCGGAACCGAGTTTATCGATGCCATACGGCGAGAGTGGATTGCAGGGTGCGTCCTCGTGGACGGGCAGCGATGTAACATCTCCGTAGACCGCTGCCGACGATGCAAAGACAACCTTGCGGACGCCTTTGCGGCGCGCGTACTCAAGAACTTGCACGGTCCCGGTGTAGTTGTTGCGAACATCGTTAAGCGGATTGTCGGTGGAGTGCACAACAGAGGTTTGGGCTGCGAGATGCACAATGCGCTCTACCTTGCCCCAGCGCTCTTCGAGTTCGGCGAGTGAAGCAAAGATTCCATCAGCGATATCAGCCGTGACAATTGCCAGAGAGTCGTGCGTTGCCCACTGCGCCAAGTTCTCGCGCTTGCCCGTCGAAAAATTGTCGAGCACAGCGACGTTGCATCCGCGCTCAAGCAAGCGATCGACAGTGTGGGAGCCGATGAAGCCAGCTCCTCCGGTAACGACGACAAACGGTTTGGCACTCATGCGGCAAGCTTACACGAGGAGGCACAAGTTGCATGCCGATGCCAGCTTGGCTCGTGTCGGTTCGACGTACCGTCAGCTGGGCGTACCGTCGGTTCGGACGCTACTCACCAACCGCCGCGGTTCCCGACTTTGGCGCCTCACCATACGAACGAATCTTGTACTGAATCTTTCGCACGCTCATGCCCAAGATCGCAGCTGCCTGACTGGTTGAACCGCCAGTGGATTCGAGGGTTTCCAAAATCGCGTAGCGTTCGATCTCATCGATTGTCGTGCCAGGAATTGCGGGAACTCCTGCCTTGACGTGCGGCACCACCGACCCTGGCAAGTGGCTGGATTCGAGCTCAGCACCGCGGCACATGACCACGGCTCGCTCGATGGCATTTTCAAGTTCGCGAACATTGCCGGGCCAGTCATAGGCTCGAAGTTTCTCCGCACAATCGCCAGTCATGCGCACGATGTTCTTGTCATTCGCCTTGCTGTAAATCTCAAGAAAATGCTCGGCCAACGGCAGGACGTCGTCTCGTCGATCGCGCAGGGGCGGAAGCTTTAGATTAATAACGTTGAGACGGTAGTAGAGGTCTTCTCGGAACTTTCCGCAGTCGACCTCTGCCTTGAGATCGCGATTGGTGGCAGCGACCACGCGAACGTCGACGCGAATTGTCTCGTTCCCTCCAACCCGCTCAAACTCGTGCTCTTGTAAGAAGCGCAGGAGTTTCACTTGCACCGAAGGCGAGATTTCTCCAATCTCGTCGAGAAAGAGTGTGCCGCCATCCGCAATGTGAAAGCGGCCATCTTTGCGCGCGACGGCTCCTGTAAAGGCGCCGCGCTCATGACCGAAGAGCTCGCTTTCCAAAAGCGACTCGGCCAACGCTGCGCAGTGCAACTTAATAAAAGGTTTGTGTCGCCTTGGACTTCTCTGGTGGATCGCTTCGGCAACCAACTCCTTGCCCGTCCCGCTCTCGCCCTCGAGAAGGACGGATGCTCTGGAGCCAGCGACTTGCTCCACAACTTCGAAGACTTCATTCATCTCGGCGCTGTTGCCGATAATGTTTTTTCGATCGAAGCGATCATCGATTCGCTGGCGCAGCTCGGCAGTTTCACGACGCAAAAATTCGCGCTCTAAAGTGCGGCCCAGCACGATCAAGAGTTCATCAAAGTTGATGGGTTTTACAAGGTAGTCGGCAGCGCCTTTGCGCATCGCAGAAACAGCAGACTCGACGGCGCCAAACGCGGTCATCACAACCACAGAGACTGGGGCTGTGCTCGAGTGAATTTTCTCCATGAGCTCAATGCCGTCCATTCCCGGCATCTTGAGGTCGGTGAGCACAACATGAGGAGCGAACGCCTCCATCTTACCAAGCGCCTTAAAGGCGTCGGCAGCAGTCTCGACCTTGTAGCCTTCCTCTTTGAGCAAGTCAGCGAGCGCGAGACGGGCATTGGCCTCATCGTCTACAACCAAGATTCGTCCGGTTAGTTTCTGGGATGACATGTGAACTTCGCTATGGACTAGCGACTACCGTGCCAGAAATTGAGGGTGATTCCGGCACGCTCGACGCATTTCTCACGCAAGGCCATCCGGGGAGTGCAGAATCTGCGCAATTTGCTGGTTCATACGAGTCCAGTCCGGGGCCTAAGTCCTGCATGATGCTCACGGCTGGTCTGTGAATGCACTACTTCGAACAACTCAAGAGCTACCTCAAATTCGACGCAGCGGATGGGCACGCTCTCAACCAGTTGCGCCCTCACGCCCAGCCCTACTACGCGACCATCGCGCAAGACTTCTATGATCGGCTCCGCTCAGAGGCGGATGCAATGGCGGTCTTTCGAAGCGATGCCCAGGTTCTGCGGCTGCAAAAGACTCTCGGAATTTGGATGGACAGGCTGCTCTCGGGCCCGTGGGGCGATGACTACTTCGAGATGCGCTCGCGAATTGGTAAAGTGCACGTGCAGATCGGGCTCCCGCAGCAACACATGTTTTCGGCCATGGCACTTATCCAAGAGCACTTGCTAGGCATCGCCTACGAAGGACTCGATGGAGCAGACGCCCTTGCCGCGGCAACTGCAGTTCAGAAAATTACCAACATCGACCTCGCCATTATGCTGCAGTCGTTTCGAGACGACTTTGTCAGCAAGGTGCAGGACTATGAGAGAAGCGAGAAGGAGATCTTAGAGAGCAAGCTTGAGATTACCCAAGCGCTTTATCATTCGATCTTCGAAAGCTCTGGAGTTTCGATTCTTGTCCTAGATACCCAGCGTCGCGTCACGCTATACAATTCGATGGCGGAGAACATGAGTGGTTTCTCTCGAAAGGAAGTAGTCGGAAAAACTCCTAGCGAATTCTTGATTCACCCAGCAGATGCCGATGCCATGAGCGAGTTACTCAATCGTTTAGACGCCGGGCAGCCCTGCCCCCCAAAAGAGCTTCGTGCGATTACCGCCGACCAAAGCGACAAGTGGCTGCGTTGGAATCTGAGTCGCATTGAGGAGACTGGGGAGATTTGTGCCCTCGCCCTCGACGTCACCCGAGAGCGCAGGCTGGCCGAGCACGGCCGCCGCGTAAAGACTCTCGCGGCTCTGGGCACGCTGGCTGCGGGTCTTGCTCATGAAATTCGCAATCCGCTCAATGCGGCCCAGCTGCAGTTAATGCTGGTCGAGCGAGCCATTGCAAAGGCCGGAGACAGCGTCGACCCACGCGCACTTCGCTCTTCGGGGCTTGTTAAAGCCGAGCTCACAAGGCTCGCTGGGCTTGTAGAAGATTTCTTAGCCTTCGCAAAGCCGACCCAACTTCGCGTCGCCAGCACCGAAGTTAGCGAGCTGTGTCAAACCGTCGCAACGCTCTTAGAGCAAGAGGCGTTAGAGGCCTCGTGCAGTCTCACGACGAGCATCGATACTGGGCTGGTCGCCCGCGTCGATGGCGAGCGGCTAAAGCAAGTGCTCATCAACCTTGTGCGCAACGCCGTTGAGGCCACCGGCGCCAACGGGCATGTGGAGTTGCGGTGCCAACGGCTGGGACAGCACCTTACGATTGAGGTTATAGACGATGGTCCAGGAGTGCCGGAGGACATTGATATATTCGAGCCCTTTGCAACCAGCAAGGATGCTGGCACTGGGCTTGGGCTCCCCATCGTCGACAGAATTATCGCCGACCATGGAGGCACAATCGAAGTCGCTCGCCGTGACGAACGAACCGTCTTTACCGTCGACCTTCCCGTCGACGGCCTAGACGATCAGCCCTAAGTCCCACGCGCGCTGCGCCTACGCAGGGTCACTTGCCGCAGGGTCACTTGCCGCAGTTTCGCCAGAGCGACGAATGTTAATGAGCCGCACGCATTCTTGATCGCAATCGACTTCGCCTTCGATTAACGAGCAAGCTGTCGCCCCAAGAATCCTCGAAGTCTCGGGATTCTCCTCGTAGTGAAGCTCTGCAAGACACCCTCTCATCGGACATGTTACGTACTTGTGCATGACTGTCCCCTCTCCATTCTTGCGCCGCCGAGTTTGTCTTAGATGTTCAAGACATATTCTAGCGTCGCGCCCACCCTTATAGACATCAAGAGCTATGCCAGCATCGCGCCGGGTAATCTCGCAGCGTTGGCCGGGACGACGCTGGGCAATTGCGCACAAGCTGCGGGCTCTCTGAGATTTGCGCCGAATATGCCAGTACCGCCCATGATTACGAGCGGCTCCAACGCCGTTGCCAACCAATTGCTCGCGGCATGCCGACTGCATACCAAGCAGTAATGACTCTGGCCTCTTTATGCAAAGACCGCATCTTGGTTGTCGAAGATGACGCGTCTGCTCGGCAAGCAATGGCCATGCTTCTCGAGTACGAAGGCTTCGAAGTGGAAAGCGCCGTTGGCGGAACAGCAGCGTTGGCCCTGGTTCAAACGTGGCTACCAGACTTGGTGATTAGCGATGTGCAAATGCCCGATGGCGATGGTTTCGAGTTGGTGTCGGCGCTTCGCATTTCGGGCAACTGCGAGGATGTGCCGATCCTCCTAATCTCTGCGAGAGACGCGGTTGACCGCAGGATAAGTGGGCTCGATCTTGGAGCCGACGACTTTATGAGTAAGCCTGTGCAACCCGAGGAACTCTTAGCTCGCATCCGCGCACTTCTTCGAAGACGGCACAGGCATCAACTCGCAATGCAGGCTGCCCACGACTTACTACGAGAAAACTCATGACCACTTTGGCAGTTCACCAACCAAGCCCCAAGACACTCGCGCAACTTGCGACAAGGGGGCCACGCTACACAAGCTATCCACCGGCTCCGCACTTCACGACCGAATTTGGTTGCGACGAGGCAAATGCCCACCTGAGTGAGATCGCAAACCGCCTGGGCGATGATGAGGCAAGCGCGGGACTGTCTCTCTACGCCCATATTCCGTTTTGCAGCAAGCTGTGCTGGTACTGCGGCTGCAACGTCAAGATCACCCGCGATCGAGCCAAGGGCGAGAGTTACGTCGACACGCTCCTCAAGGAAATTCGGCTCTACGGCAAAAGCCTGCCGGGCGTGAAGTTAAGCGAACTCAGTCTTGGTGGTGGCTCGCCGAACTTTCTCAGCGCAGCAGCCTTAAGACGATTCGTCGATGGGCTGCGAGCCGTCTTCCCAGCGCAGGACAACGCTCGCCTCGCCATCGAACTCGATCCTCGCGACACGGATTTAGGCCTTGTCGAAGCACTTGCGGACATGGGCTTTACCCGCATCAATGTTGGCGTGCAGGACTTTGAGCAGAAGGTGCAAGATACAATCAACCGGCACCAGAGCCGCGAGGATACCGAGGCGCTAATTGCCCATGCGCGTACGGTCGGCTTTGCGAGTGCCGGAGTCGACCTAATTTACGGTTTGCCGGGACAAAGCGAGGAGTCGTTTGCCACCACTCTCGACGCCGTAGTCGCCATGGCTCCGGATCGCATCGCGCTCTTTGGCTACGCCCACCTTCCCCACATTATGAAGCATCAGCTCTTAGTGGAGCGCGAACCAATTCCCGGACTCCTTGGCCGAGCAGAACTGCTAACGAGTGCAATCCGCCATCTAACCTCCGCGGGCTACGTGCGCGTGGGATTTGACCACTTCGCGCTTCCCCACGATCCCATGGCAGAAGCGGTCGCATCGCATTCCTTGCACCGCAACTTCCAAGGCTTCACGACGACAAAGGGCGGCCCGCTCATCGCTTGTGGCGTCACCGGCATTAGCGATGCGGGCAATGCATATTGGCAGAACACCAGCGACTTGGAGCTTTGGCAACGCACAATCGAAGCCGGCCGGCTGCCAATAGCACGCGGGCTTACGCTGACTGCCGAAGACCATATCCGCCGACATCTTATCTATCGTTTGATGTGCGACTCCCTCGTCGAATTCTCCGAGATGGAAGCGCGCTTTGACATTCGCTTCTCAGAGTTTTTCGCACACGAGTTGAAAACACTCGAGTCTCCGCAGTTTTCCAAACTCGTAGAGCTCGATCGCAACGAGGGCACCCTCCGCCCCAGCTCCTTGGGCTTTGAACTCATCCGCAATCTCTGCATGGTCTTTGACCCGCACTTGCGAGGCAAGGCGCCCATTGGGTCTACGACGATCTAAAAGCCACTAGTCGCCGAACGCGAGTTCGACGCGCGATGAGCCATGAACCTACGACGGCAGCAAGTCGCGCTGAAGACGCGCAACCAGCACTTCGAGAGCCACTCGATTGGATCCGCCCTCGGGGACAATGAGGTCTGCGAAGCGCTTCGACGGCTCGACAAACTCCATATGCATCGGTCGCACGGTGTTGTAGTACTGCTCTCGAACCGAGTTAAAGCTGCGGCCGCGCTGTTCGATGTCGCGCCGAATTCGGCGAAAGACGCGCAGGTCCGAGTCGGTATCGACAAAAATCTTAATATCGAAAAGCTCGCGAATGCACGGTACGGCCAGGGCCATGATGCCTTCGACTACCAACACAGGCCGCGGCTCCAAGTGTCGTGTGTGCTTTGCGCGATTGTGCGTGACGAAGTCGTAGACCGGGATATCGGCGACCTCACCGTTTCGCAAGAGCTCGACGTGTTTTGCGAGGAGCTCACTCTCGAGTGCGTCCGGGTGGTCGTAGTTGATCTCGGCGCGCGCTTCGTCGGTGAGGTTGCTTTGATCTTTGTAGTATGCGTCGTACTCGAGGATATGGGCGCGTCCCTCTGGGAGGGCATCTGCCAGCTCCCGCGCGACGGTCGTTTTTCCGCTGCCCGTTCCACCGGCGACGCCTACAACAAGACACTGAAATGGGGGCATATTCTCTTACGTCCAAGTTAGGAGAAGCGCGAGTGCCCCGCCAGGTCGAGCGTCGTTTAGCATTGACGTGGCGACCGCTCAAGACCTAGTGGGCCACCAACCGGGAAAGATCTATCCCCTTGCCAGGTGAGCTTCGTGGTATCCTAGGTCTAGCAACCAAGGTCGGTTGAAAGTGCAGTTAGAGCGGTTCATGATTCGAGTAGTTCACGCGGATGATCACCCGGTAGTTCGTGCCGGCCTGGCCTTAGTTTTAGCCAATTCGGGCGACTTTGAACTCTTGGCCCAAGCTGACGATGGTGAGCGAGCCCTGGCCCTCATCGAGAGTCACCAGCCCGATGTCGCGGTTTTGGACATCTCGATGCCAAATCTGAGCGGATTAAAGGCAACTCCGCGAATTCGAAAGATCGCCCCCAAAACTCGAATTCTCATTGTCTCGGTCCACGAGCACCGCCACTTCGGCATCCGGGCGATCGCCGCTGGAGCCGATGGCTACATGCACAAAGGAGCTCCAGCCACCGAGCTTTGCGAGGCCATTCGCAAGGTGCATGCGGGCAAACGAGCGATGCCCGAGCACCTCCGAGAGCTTGAGACAATCGATATCGAGAACGAACCAAGCCTCACGGTCTGGGACCTGAGCCGCCGCGAGCAAGAAGTCTTCTACTTGCTCGCCGATTGCAACAATAGCCACGAGGCGGCCAAAGAGCTTGGCGTCTCGATCAAAACTGTCGATAGCCACAGAGGCCAAATTCTTAAAAAGCTTGGCCTTCGCAACAATGCCGAACTCACACGTTTCGCGATTGCTCAGGGCCTGGTCAAGGCGTAGCTCGTCGGTAAGACGCGCCCCCTAAAAAAGCATCACGTCGCCCGCGTCCTCTGGTGAAATTTCTTTGTCGCCACCAATCTCAGCATGCTCCTCTTTTGCCAAGCTGTTGAACTCCTCGGGAGCTTCCATGAGCGCGCCTCCGATTGTGCCGACCCGCACCTGAAGCTTTCTCGCCATAGAGTCCATGCGAAGCAGCCCTTGAGCCACCGTGTCTTGGAACTGCAGATACGAGAGCGCATCCTGAGACTCGCGAAGAATCTGGCTCACCGACTCCTCATTGCTCGTGAGCAACGTCTCGACGCCTCGTTGTAACTCAAAGGTGCGATGCCGCACATCGGTAATCGAGTCCTTAATTACCCCGGAGAAGTCCTCCGCATGATCTGACGTCTGCTCGATAATCTGTGCGATTGCTGGCAGAAGAATACTTAGATCCTCGGCCAATCCAGAGACCAAAGTATTGGTCTTCTTTATCTCGCCACTTAGTCTTTGCATCTCATTTGAGATCACAGAAAAACTCGTACCGTGTTTTCCCATCCGAGCGGCTTCAACCATTGCGTTAAGGGCAATAATATTGGATTGCTGAGACAGGCGTTCCACCGACTTGGCGGCCCGCAAAATCTCCCGAGACTGTTGATGCGCCCGTGCCGCAACTTCGCGCTGCTCGCCAATCTTGCCATTGAGACCGTTGATAAACGCCTCCGTCGTATCGCTTTGCTTGGCAATCGACTCGGCAAGGCTCACTTGGCCTTGCGCTCGCTCCCCTGCCACACTCGATAGTGTCTCTTTGGTGTGCGCACTTAGCTGAGTCGCAAGTTCAACGATCTTGCCGAGACCGCTCGCTGCGCCCATCACCTCCCCCTCGGTGAGTTGATTGACTCGTCGAATGCGTTTAACCAGCGCCTTTCGAAAGCGCCCAACCTCGTCCACGAGTTTTCGGCCTAGAGTTTCACTCAAGGGTATGTCCTGGCCTTGGCTCACAGGCCACGACTATGCCGGCATCAGTTTTTTTACCGCAGCCACTAGGAGGTTTGCCTTAAAGGGCTTTACGATCCATCCCTTGGCTCCGGCCTTCTTTGCCCTTTGGATGAGCTGGGGCTGGCCCTCAGTGGTTAGCATGACAATCGGCAGATTGACGTGCTTTGGATTTCGGTGCACTGCCTCGACAAGTTCGAGCCCATTCATGCGTGGCATGTTTACATCGCAAATCACGACACCAATGTTTGGGTCGCCGTCGATCTTCGCGACTCCATCTGTGCCATCCACCGCTTCGACAATCTCAAAGCCCGCTTGTCTTAGCGCCAGACCGACTTGTTGACGCACGCTTGGGGAATCATCAACTACAAGTACCTTTTTCATGTGTGCTTTTCCTTACGTATCAAGGGCGCATCGAGTGGCCCCTGCAGAAGTGATTCGGCCATAGGTCTCCTCCCTTGAGAGCGCGGGCCGTCAAGAGAAGTGAAGTGAAGGGCTTCAGTAGATCCTGTGCCAAGCCGATACATCTCTTACGTACACATTTCGTGCGGAGTCGTTCCGTACGTACTCGCACGCCCACGCAGCCCATGAGCTCACTCAAAAGTCAGAACCAGCCCACCTTAGAAGCGCTCACAAGCGTTGCCTGTACTGCACTCTTTGCCGACTACGGCCTCGCGATCACCCCTGTGCCGGCCCCCTGTGAAACTCGGGCTGTCCACTACTGCGGGATTATTGGATTTACTGGCGACCGCATCCGCGGAACCCTACTCCTCGCGATGGGCGAAGATGCGCTGCAAAAGGCGATGCCTGCAGGCACCGAGACTGGCGAGAGTGCCAGCCGCAACTGGATCTCGGAGCTATCAAATCAGCTCCTGGGGCGAGTTAAGAATATGCTGCTTCGCAGGGACGCTGAAGTGTATCTAACCATGCCACTTGTCCTGCGGGGAGAGCATCTCTCTCCACTGCCTCGCGAGCGTTGCCTTGGTTTGCATTTTGAATCGGACGCCGGCCCGATACGCCTGTGGGTTGATGCCGAGTTCATCAACGATTTTGTTCTGCCGACAGAAGATGTCGCAGGGAGTGAGCCAATGCCCGAGGAGGGCGAGGCCCTGCTCTTCTAGCGCCCGCTCACCCTTTGCCAGCGTCGCCCGCGGTGCCTACGGACATGCCGCAGAGCTGCCATCGAGCGAACGCAATAACTCGCAGAGCGCGCTTTGGTGAGCCGGATTTGGAGCACTGGCAAGCGCCTGCTGGATCAACATCTCGGCCTGGCCGCGCAGTGTTTTTGACGCGTCTCGAAGCTCGGCCTGAAACTGCCCTGCCGCCATCGGCTCGAGGTCGGTCGGTTGCCCCACCGATGCCACCATGTCTGCAAAGCCGATGGTGAGCTTTGCGTCAGCGAGAAACGACTCTTGAGAATTTGTCTCGTCGTCGTAGCGCCGCACTTCGGAGAAGAGGCTGCTGGCATCGCGCACCGCAACTCGGATGGCTCGCACCATGTCGAGAACCTGCTCTTGCGTGCCCACCGGCCGAGGCATCGCGAGAGCTGCCTTAGCCTCGCAGTGGCCGTGGGCTAGGACCCGCTCTGATGCCTTTGCAGGCGCCGCAGGATCATCACTACCAAGAAGCAGTTCGCGCGCCGCTTGGGCAGCCTTGCGCTCTTTTGGGCACGCGGTGCGGGCCTCTTCGGTATTGCTAGGCACGTGCTTTGGCCCCTTGGGAGGCCCCGCAGCAGCACAGCCCAGGCTCAGCAACAAAAGTGCTGGCCACAGTCGACAAAGCCTCGCCCAATTCGCAATCACCGATGCGTTTTACCACTCTCGGCACCGCTCCGCGAACGTGCTAGAACGCAGCCTCTTCCCGTGATTCGCCTCGAGAACATCAACAAGAGCTACCAGGTTGGTGGCGGTGCTTTGCATGTACTTCGCGACGTTGCCCTGCACGTCAAAGAAGGCGAGTTTGTCTCGATCATGGGCTCGTCTGGCTCTGGAAAATCGACGCTCCTCAACGTGCTTGGCATTCTCGATGACTACGACTCGGGGGAGTACTGGCTGGGCGATACCCTCATTCAAAACCTTAGCCAGCGCAAAGCCGCCCAGTACCGAAGCGAGCACATTGGCTTTGTCTTTCAGTCCTTCAATCTATTGCCGTTTAAGACCGCATTAGAAAATGTCGCACTGCCGCTCTACTACCAAAAGCAAAGTCGCAAGAAGCGGCTCGAGGCGGCAGCAGATCAGCTTGAGCGCGTCGGCCTTGGCAACTGGAAAGATCATCGCCCCTCCGAGCTAAGTGGTGGGCAAAAGCAGCGGGTCGCCGTGGCCCGTGCACTTGTCACCAAGCCGCGCCTTATTCTCGCCGACGAGCCAACGGGTGCCCTCGATAGCAAGACCTCGTACATGCTGATGGACTTGCTAAAGGAAGTGAACGACCAAGGCATGACCGTGGTTGTTGTCACCCACGAACCCGATATCGCCGAACGCACCAAGCGCGTGATTCGGCTGCGCGACGGCGCCATCGAAGAGTCTCACTCCAAAGAGGAATCGTGACGTGCTCTTCCTCGATCGCTGGATAGAGATTTTCGAAACTTTGCGCCGCAACAAGCTGCGCACTGCTCTCACCGGCTTGTCGGTTGGTTGGGGCATTCTCATGCTCATCATTCTTCTGGGCGCTGGGCAAGGGCTACAAAACCAGGCCGAGGCAAACTTTAAGGACGATGCGGTCAACAGCATTTGGATCCGCCCGGAGCGCGCTGCTCTGCCGTTTGAAGGCTTGAGGCCTGGCCGCAAGATCCTTTTTACAAATGCTGATATCGAGGCGGTACGCCGCGTTCCGGGCGTTGAGCATATTACCGGGCGCTTCAACCTTCGAGGCGAGGAGTACACCGTTAACTACGGAGCAAAGAATGCTTCGTTCGGTATCCGCGCGGTAAACCCTGGGCATCAGTTCATCGAGAAGACAATCATAACTTCGGGCCGCTACATCAACGACACAGATATTGATGAGCACCGCAAGGTTGCGGTCATTGGCAAACCAATCTCCGAGTTTTTCTTTGGCAAGGCAAGTCCCATAGGCGAATACCTCACGATTCGCGGCATTCAGTACAAGATTGTTGGCACCTTCACCGACGAGGGCGGCGAAGGCGAGCTGCAGAAAATCTTCTTGCCAATTACCACGACGCAGCGCGCCTACAATGCCCACGGCGATGTGCATCACCTCATGTTCTCGGTTGGCAATGCGAGCCTTGAGCGCAGCGAAGCCATCGAAAAACAAGTCGTGGCGCTGCTTGCCGAGCGCCTCAACTTCTCGCCAGAAGATACGCGCGCCATCCGAGTTCGAAACAACCTAAAGGAGTACAGCAAGATTGCGCGAATCTTCTCGCTCATCCGCGCCTTCCTGTGGATCGTTGGCATTGGCACAATCACCGCAAGCGTCATTGGAGTGAGCAACATCTTGCTCATCTCGGTGGCCGAGCGAACCGTGGAAATCGGCGTGCGCAAAGCGCTTGGCGCAAATCCCTTTTCCATTGTTGCCATGGTTCTAAAAGAAGCCTTCGTTGTTACAGGCCTAGCGGGCTACCTGGGCCTTTTTGCGGGTGTTGGGCTGCTCGAGCTTTTCAACCGCTTCCTTCCCAACAACGAGTACATCGTCAATCCCGAAGTCGACCTTAGCGTTGCACTCATCGCACTTGGCATGTTGGTTGTTTCCGCCATGCTCGCAGGTCTTATCCCCGCATCTCGCGCAGCGCGCGTGAGCCCAATCGTCGCCCTAAGAAACGAATGACGAGAAACGAATGACGCTTTTTGATCGAGATACCTGGCAGGAAATTTTTGCCACGATGTGGCGCAATCGCCTGCGTACCTTCATGACGGCCTTTGGTGTCTTTTGGGGCATCGTCACGCTCATTGTTCTTCTCGCCTTTGGCGGTGCTTTCGAATCCGGCCTCTCCGAAACCATCAGCGGCTTTGGCACCAAGCAAATCTATATCTGGGGCGGCCGCACTTCTCTGCCGTATCACGGCATGCGCCCAGGTCGTCGCATCCAATACGACGTCGCCGACATCCCTTCGGTGCAAGCGGTCGAAGGCATCGACTTGGTCGCGCCACGCATCTCCCTCGGTGGCTACCGAGGAAGCAATAACGTCTCGCGAGGCAGCAAGACCGGGCCGTTTAAAGTGCTTGGCGACTATCCAGCCTGGGGCATGGTTCAGCCTTTCGAGTACTACGAAGGCCGCTTTGTAAATGCCATCGACATCGAGGAGAGTCGCAAGGTCGCCATCATTGGCGAGCAGGTCTACAGCATGCTCTTTGAACCGGGCGAGAGCGCTATTGGCAAAACCATCCTCATTCAGGGTGTCTACTTTGAAGTCGTTGGGCGGGTGCATTCAACACGTGCAGGCAATAGCGCCGACGAAGACGCTGCGACCATCTACATTCCTTTCACAACCTTTCAAAAGGCCTTCAACATGGGCGGCCGCGTGGGCTGGTTTGCTCTCACAGCGCAAGAAGGTGTCCCGCCCCAAGAGGTCGATGAAAACGTCCGCGCGATGTTTAGACAGCGCAAACAGGTACACCCTGAGGATAGCCAAGCCATCGGCGGCTACAACGCAGCAGACAAGGCCAGCAAGGTCGAATCGCTCTTTGGCGGCATGCGCATCTTCATGTGGTTTGTCGGCCTTGCCACGCTCTTTGCCGGCATGTTGGGCGTAAGCAATATTATGATCATCGTCGTACGCGAGCGCACAAAGGAAATTGGCATTCGCCGAGCGCTCGGAGCACGGCCATGGGCAATCGTCGCCCACATTATGCAGGAGTCCATCACCCTAACCCTGCTCGCTGGCTACACGGGTTTGGTCTCGGCGGTTCTCCTATCAGAACTTTTCGGAAACTTGCTCGAGGGCACTGACATCCCGCTCGGGCGTCCCGAAGTTGATTTCCCCTCGGCCATCGCCGCCACGATTATCCTGGTCGTCGCAGGAGCCATCGCCGGCTTTATTCCAGCCCGCCAAGCTGTCGCCATCCACCCCGTCGAGGCCCTACGCGCCTAGAGCCATTTCGTTATGAAACGCATTCTGCCATTCGTTATCAGCATTTCAGTCCTCGCCGCCTTGGTGTGGACCATGTTCTTTCTCTACAACAAGTCACAAGCCGTCGCCGAGGTCTTTCAAACCGAGAAGCCGGCCATTCGCGACATCGTGCTTAAAACCGTTGCCACAGGCTCTATCGAGCCAAGGCAGCAAATCGAAATCAAGCCGCGAGTCTCGGGCGTTCTGGACGAACTCTTCGTCGAAGCGGGCGATGTGGTTACCCAGGGGCAAAAGCTCGCCTCCATTAAAATCATCCCCAATATGCTGAGTCTAAACGCCGCCGAGAGCGCGCTAAAGTCAGCCAGAATTTCTCTTACCAGCGCCAAGGCCGAATTTCTTCGCAACAAGAAGCTCTTCGACACCGGCGTCATCTCGGAAACCGAATTTAGCCGCTTCGACTTGGCCAATCGCCTTAGCCAGCAAGAACTTCAAGCAGCTCAAAGCAACCTCCAGCTCATCAAATCCGGCGTTTCCGGCGCGGGCAAAGTTTCCAACATCGTCAACTCCACCGTCGCTGGAATGGTTATCGAGGTACCGCCCAAGGTTGGTGCAAGCGTTACCGAGGCCAATAACTTTAACGAGGGAACCACAATCGCCTCCATCGCCGATATGAACGACATGATCTTTCAAGGCTTGGTGGACGAGAGCGAAGTGGGAAAAATTAAGGTTGGAATGGAGCTTGTGATTGTTATCGGAGCCATTGATGACAAGCGGTTCGCCGGCACCCTTGAGTACATTGCTCCCAAAGGCACAATGGTCGATGGCGCGATTCAGTTTGAGCTTCGGGCGGCGCTTACCCTCTCCAAAGAAGACTTTGTCCGCGCCGGCTACAGTGCCAATGCAGACATCGTCTTGCAGCGCAGAGACAAAGTGCTCAGCATTACCGAAGCGCTACTGAGCTTTGACGAGAAGACTCCCTACATTGAAGTCGAAGTTGCGCCCCAGCAATTTGAGCGGCGCGACATTTCGCTCGGTCTCTCGGATGGCATCCACGTCGAAGTGCTCAAAGGCCTATCCGAAGGCGAAGACATTAAGAAGCCGGTCTCGGTACGAGCGGAGAAGAAACGCTAATGCAAAACCAATTGCGGGCTCTAATGAAGTCCATAGAACATGCTCCCGATGGCCTTCATGCGATGGACGATGCGGCGCTGCGCTTTGCCGCACTTGCCGGGCTCGGTTCAAAGTACTTGGCCGTTGGTACTCCAATGACTTTGGGGCTTATTTCCTGCGAGGTCGAAGACCAAGCTCTCATCGCATGTCACGAACTACTCTTTGGTCCACTCGAAGTGCTGCGCAGTAGCGAGATGAGTAATGAAGAAGCAATGGCTGCAGACATTGTCTGCCTTCCAACCACTGCCGTCTTCGAGCTTGATTGGATCGCCGAGGCCACGCATTTAAACATCCGAAGTTGCGGCCCGTGGTCGGCGGGCATGAACGAGCTCGCCTCGTGCACAGCCCTCACCTACCTAAACGCAGCAGCGGCAGCGGACGGTGTTTCGCACGGCCTGCTCTCCGAAGTTATCCGCGGAAGCGTGAGTGGCCGCATGGGAGAAGAGATCACCGCGCTGGTGGCGTGACGGCCAGCTGGTGTCTGCAGAAGCCTGCTGGCAGCCATCGAGGCACGGGAGTAGCCACCTTGGCCTGTAAAATAGGCATCTTAGCGACACCTACATTGGGTACACCTCTTGCTTAGCCCTGTCTCGTGCACGTGTTGCCCCGCCAGTTGCTAGGTCCGCTAGCCATCGCTCTTGCCCTCGCGTTTCAGCTTGTTGCTGCGCCCGTGGCATCAGCGCAGCGAGCACCGCGGGCAAAGGCGACAAAGACGAGCAAGGCGGCGAAAGCGGCCAAGATTCGCACCCAGCGCACTGCTCCTCGCAGGCTAGCTGCCAAGCGTTCGGCAAGCACCTCGCTTCGCCTTCGCGGCGCTGCGAAGAGCACGACTCGCTCGTCACTTGCTCGTCCCAAAGCTGTGGCTGGCACCAAAGCCAGGCCGATCCAAGCCCAAACGAGGGCCCGCGCCGCCAAGCCCGCAAGCAAGAACGTTCCGCCGAAGGATGGCCGGTGGCACAAGCCGCTCAAGGCGCTCAAAGGTGGCATCGCAAAACTCAAAGCCAACCCTCAGGTTGTTCGACTCATCAAATTCTCTTCCAGAGTCTCGGCAAAAATGACTCGCACCCTCGATGGATGGCAAGCGCGCGCGCCTCCACTTGTGGCGCGAACGATGTCTGCGCTTCGAACCTACTCACTACCCTCGATTGCGGCCTACACCTTATCGCGAGTAAAAAACGATAAAGCGTTTCTCGGCTCGTACCTCGTCGCAAAATCGGTGGTCTCAAATCTCGTATTGCCCGGCGCCATCGCTATCGGAATGGACCCGGTGCTCGCGACCATTCTCAGCGCTCTAACCGCCCCGGTCACCGTTGGCGTCGTCGTGCTGCGCGAACGCCACATCCGGAACGCGGCAGGCGAGTCGATTAGCGTAAAAGACACCGCTAAACTTATAGGTCGAGAATACCGAGACTTTGCCAAGGCTCGAAAAGCAGCGAAGTCGGCGAAGGCACATGCAGGCGTTACTAGCTCTCCGGTTGCAACGACGTCCGCTGCAACGACGTCCGCCGCAGCACTCGCTGCAAGCCGCTAGCCGCCGCCAGCGGTCGCAATTGCGAGACGGCTTAGGCCAACGCGTTTCGCGCGTTCCATGATGCCAACCACTTGGCCGTGGCTCACACCAGAGTCGGCTCGAATTACCACTTGGGTATTCGCATCCCGGCTAAACGCCGCCTGAAAGATTCTCTCAACGTCTTTCTCTGCAACCAGCTTCTCGTTGACCAGGACCGTGCCGTCTTTGTTTACCGAAACCACAAGCGACTTGGACCCTGGATCAATCTCGCGAGTCTCGCCCGATGGCAGATTAATTTTTAGGCCCGAGCTCTTTGAATCGATTTGATCTTGCTTGACCTTATCCACCGCAGCCGAACCCGAGATAATCAGAATAATGACGAGGACTAAGAAAATATCGGTAAGCGGAGTAATGTTGATCTCTGCGAAAATAGCGCCATCGCCACCCTCGAGATCGACCTCGTCTTGCATGCCCATTGCCATGGCTAGTCGTCGTCCTCTTCCGAATCAGAATCGGCGCGCTTTGAGCGTTTGCTCTCGTTCTCGTCCGCATCCGAGTCGGCGCGCTTTGAGCGCTTGCCTTTCGACTTTGCTTTGACTGGCACCTCATCGGCTTCTTCCAACAGCTCGATGAACTCATCGGTAAGAAGTCTCATTTCAAGGGCGACCTTGGCCAGCCGCTGATTAAAGTAGTTGAAGACCAAAACCGCCTCGACAGCGACGAGGATACCGGCAGCGGTAGCGTAGAGAGCTTCGGAGAGCGGCCCAGCAACGATGGCCAAGTCATTCTTCTTCGATTCGAAGATGGCCCCAAGGCCGTCGATAATTCCGACAACCGTGCCGAAGAGACCAACGAAAGGTGCCGTTGCGCCAATGGTTCCAAGCAGCCAAGTTCGAGACTTGAGGTCGGCGAGCACGCGAATGCGCTCGCGTTGCACTGCACTTGCGACGTTGGCTTGCTTAGTGCGGCCATTGCGCTCAAAGCCAACAAGGCAGATGTCGGCCAAGGGCGACTGCGATCGCTCACACGCCGAGCGTGCTTCGCCAACCGCGCCCTTTTGCAAGCAACGGCTCACGGTGTCGTGGAGCGCGCGCGCCTTGCGCATATAGCTCCAGTGGGCAATCGCCCGGTCCAGAGCAACAGCTAATACGATGACGGAGAAGGCCAGGATGACCCACATCGAGCCTCCAGCCATATCCAGAATTTCCCAAAGAGAGTGCTTCATCAGATCCTACGCTTAGAGAGTGTCCCGCAGCTGGAGCCACGGTGCAAACGGCAGGGCATCTCCGCGCCGAACCGATGCGCTTCCCTGCTCGCAGCATGTGATGCGCCTCGTCTTGCTTCCCAGCCTGGCCACGAACAGGAGTGACTGCCCCAACGCCAATACGGTTGCCTGGGCGCCAAGCGGATTCCAAGCAATTCTAACCTGCTAAGAGGATCATGGAAGCGTTTGGCGACTGTCCTCGCCGATCGTCCGGCTTTGCTTGTGCCCCCATTGACCGATTTGCTACACGAGAGCTGTGTCCAATGATAAGAGCGAGCCTCGAATGGTCCACTGCGCAAAACTAGGTAAAGAACTTCCAGCCATGATCTACAAGCCGTTTCAAGGCGAGCTTGGAGAGAAAATCCACGCCGAGATTTCTCAAGAGGCGTGGGAGCAATGGCTCGAGCACTCAAAAATGCTTGTGAACGAGTACCGCCTCGACCTCACTAGCGAGAAAGCGCACAACACGCTCAAAGAGCAGTGCCGAGCATTTCTTTACGACGATGGCGAAGCGACGGTTGCGCCAGACTTCGTCCCACAAGAAAACTAGTTCTCGTTCGTCGCCTCGTTCGTCGCCTCGTTCGTCGCCTCGTTCGT
>TARA_R110002096_G_scaffold77896_7_pt1 | contig 122937 bp, 100 predicted proteins | sample TARA_R110002096 | Tara Oceans TARA_R110002096 (sample SAMEA4397295) | marine metagenome | biome: Polar Biome; feature: [DCM] deep chlorophyll maximum layer (ENVO:01000326); material: water (ENVO:00002006), including particulate matter (ENVO:01000060) such as... | depth 35 m
CGTTACGAGGACCAGAGTCCGTGCTTCTTCATTCGATCTTGAAGTGTCTGTCGTGGCAATTGCAGCTGCCGTGCCGCCGCACTGCGGTTGCCGTGCTGCTGCTTGAGCGCCGCACGAATCACAGCGGACTCGATCTCCGCCATCGCGGTATCTAGGCTTCGCCCCGAATCGATGACGTCTTTGACCATATCAACGAGCACAGCCCTGGAAGTGGAAGCGGCTCCAAGGCCCTGCCCCGCAGACATGTGGCCAACGAGCGAAGCGCCATTTTTTAGGCCATTTTTTAGATGCGCTCCGTTCGCCGAAACCGGAGCGGCGGCTTGCATGGCGTTCGCCGAGACGACACCTGATGACGTCGTAGTTGCATCACTACCGACAGCATCTGACGAACCAGCACTATTTCTTGTTGGCTCGCGACCAACGTCATTCGCACCTACAAGCACATCAAATTCTTTACCCGACCGAGCCATCAAGAACTTCTTTCACAAGAGGGACGTACTGACTCAGATAGCCGACGAAAAGTGTCGACCGCGGTCAGTACTTAGAAAGGAGTACGCGACTCATCCCAGCAGGTCCACACAGAAACGCTCAAAACAAGGCCTAAAGGCCCATTTAAAGCATTCTACGCCTCAAAATTGCGAGTTTTACTGAGCGGATCGCTATTTGGCAGGTAATTATCGTGAGCTACGAAACCATTTTTTGGTTTCGTGCTTCCTGCCAGCGACGGATCGCTTCTTCCTTGGCAGGCTGAATAAGCTCGACTACGGCCGCCATGTCCGCTTTGTCTCCACCTGGCACAAAGGCATTGGGAGAGCACAGGACAAACGCCAACACATCGATAGTATCCAGTGGATTTGGTTGAAAACCGGATGAGTAGACGGGGGTCATAAAGAGAACCTAGCGATCGGCGATCCGGGTGGCAATTTTTTGATCAAATGAGTCGAACTTCGGATCATCGAAGCCGCTAAGCGATCGAATCTACTGACGTCGGTCAGAATTAGACCAGAGCAGCTTGCGTCCGGACCGGGAGAATTCGGACGCAATAGCGCACACGCCACGCCACATTGGGAAGTCGTCGTTAACGCCTGGGCCTTGGCATATGACTTTGGGCCCGCCCGGCAGAGTTCGGTAGACTCTATACTTGGTGACTCGGCAAGCAATCAGAGGACGGCGCCGAGTTGGCGCAGCCAAAGCCGTGGTGCTCGCCCTCGGAGTGCTCACCCCCTTGCTTGGCATACTTGTCCACTTGATCGCCGATCAACCGCTGGCACTTGAGTTGAGTCTCTCCCAAAAAGTTCTGAGCGCCTCGGCCTTCGCAGGGCTACCTGCAGGCATCGTCTTCGCCGGAATTGGCGCCCGACTGGCAAGTCGGCCCGCGTCACTGACCCTGGTGCACGCCATGCGCATTGGGGCGACCAAGGGTGCTTTGGCAGGCCTTGGCCTTGGATTGTTGGTCGCCATTCCCACTGGCGCCCTCGCCCACTCGGTGCCAGGTTGGATGCCACTTCTCGCGGCCAGCAGCCTCGCCGGAAGTTTGATCGGCACCCTGGCGGCCTACTGGATTCGCCGCCCCACCAAGGACACCCGCTCGTCCAAAGACGAGGGCGCAAGCACAGCAGCGTGATACCTTGATACGGTGCTTGCAGTTGGTCATCAAAGGCAACGTGCCCTCATCTTGGCCCTGCTCACGTCCCTTCTGCTGTGGAACTTGCCCTTCGGTGGCCTCATTCTCTACCCCTTCAAGTTGCTGGCGACTTGGCTACACGAGATGTCTCACGGTGCGGTCATGCTGCTCTCGGGGGCAGGCTTCGAGCACCTAAAAATCTTTAGCGATACATCGGGTATTGCCCAGGCCCAATACAGCGTGGGCATTGCTGGGCGAGCAGCCATCCACAGCGCAGGCTACATGGGAACAGCGCTCTTTGGCGCCGTGCTGCTTGTTCTCGGTCAAACGCGTCCTGGTGCCCGTTCGATATTGGCGGCCCTTGGTGCGGGTCTTGGCATCTCAGGCGCGATTTGGATTGCAAATTCTTACGGCCAATCTGTCGCGTACATCGGCGGCGCAGTCTGCATTGCAATATCACTGGTGCCCTCGGAACGCCTCGCTCTCTTGGTCACCAACTTCATTGCGGCACAAGCATGCATCAACGCCGTGCTCGACATTCGAGTCCTCTTTCGAACCGATATGGTGATCAACGGCCAAGTCGCCGGCGCTTCCGATGCCCACAACATGGCATCCGCGACCTTTGGCAGCCACTGGCTGTGGGCGAGCATTTGGCTCGGCTGGTCGTGTCTCTGCTTTTACGTTGCGCTACGAGTAATTCTTAAGCGTCATATCCAGCAAGAAGATTTGGCAATCCATGCGGCGGCCCGAGCGCAAGCAATTCCAGCGGATGCCGCCACGCCTCGCGATGACTAGACCGGCGAGCATGAAGAATGATCGAGGCTGGCGCAGGGATCGGTTTCGAGAGCGAGGCGCGCGGAGGGAGCTTGCCGGGGCAAGTGACCGAAGTGAAACGGCGAGCAACGAAGCTCTTGGAATCGAGAACAAGCCAGGCGCAGTCAGAATTTGTGCTCGTCGGTCTAGTTACTCACCCGTCGTCGGGGCGAATCGACAGTAGGCTCTCGATCAATACAGGCTCGATCCAATCGGCAAGCGCCGTTGGAAGGATCACCGCACCCAGCCAGATTTCGGTTTCGACGACGCGCCCAAAGACCACCAGCCGCGAGCGCTGCAGTCCTGCAGCACCATCGACGCTTACCTCCAATTCCCCACTGCGCCAGGGCTCGGGAAAATTAAGACTACTGCGCGCCGCGGGCTTTGCACGGTCAAAGCCAGCTCGCAGAGCACCTCCATTGTACTCCTCGTCAAGACGCAGAGAGATGCTCGCGTCCAAGCCCTCGGCCGCTGGGAGCCGACGCAAGTCGAGTTGTAGTGCAACGCCCGGATCATAGAGTTCTTGCGGGGATACTTTGCCCCAGGTGTTTGGAACCGTTATCCACAAACCGCCAACCTTTTGCTCGACTTGCGGATAGCCCCGCAGAGTTTCCGTGTAGTTGCTCGTTACAACAGCAAAGGCAGAATATGCCAAAGCGCTAAGCGCGGCAGTTGCGAGCAATACGGATGCGTATTTACGAACTCTACCTAGTACGACTGCACTTCTCGAAAGCAAGACCGTTGCGACAGCTCCACCGACAAAGCCACCAACGTGCCCCCATTGATCGACAATCGGGTAGAATAGGCCAATCGCGAACTGCGCTGCAGAGAGCAGGAGAAGCACGCCAAAGAGCGGCCGCGCCCACGCTCGTGGGTAGTGGCTTCGGTACACGCCGAGCTCGGCGACCGCAGCGCCCATCAGCCCAACAACCGCACCAGATGCGCCCACAGCGGTTGCGGCTCCCCCCAAATAGGTCGAAGCCATTGCCCCGGCAAAGCCCGAGACTGCATAGATTGCCAGGGTTCGCAGGCTTCCCTGCATCTGCTCGACAAGACGTCCTAAGACCCACAGCCCGTAGACGTTTAGCAAGAGGTGGCCGACGCCGACGTGAAGAAACATCGAGGTGACAAGCCGCCACCACTCGCCAGAAAGGCTGGCTGACTTTAGGTTGGCCCCAACCGCTATCAAGCCGCCGAGATCGGTAATGCTGCCAAAGAGCGCGTAGACAGCCACTGAGGCAAGAACATTTGCCACTGCCATGACCACCGTCACCGGCATACGCTGCAGCGGCACACTCGATAGCTTTGGCAACGTTCGTCCAGCGGGTTTTCCTGTTGTCGCAACGTCCGGCGCGTCTAAGGCGCTTACCGTGAGCCGGTCTGCGAGCTCGGCAACCACCCCCGGAACCGAGTGTGGACCTAGAGTGCCGGGCGAGTCCAAGCGAGTGAGATGACGTTGCGCAAGGTCTTGCGCACGCGCATCGCTCTTCGAGAGCCGAACCGCTTCGCTAAGAGAAGTTCTGGCCCCGGATGCGTCGCCAGCATTGGCCCGAGCGATGCCCAACCAGTAGTTGCGGGCCGCTGGAGGCATTGCGTGCAAAGCCCCCTTTGGGCCAAGCAAGGCCTCGACAGCCCCAATGCGCCCAACAAACGCCAAGAACACCATGCGAGCGCGCGCCACCAAGGTTGCCAAGACAGGCTCGTTCGCCAGAGGTGACTCTTCGATTCGAGTCATTAAGGCGGCGGATTCCTCCAGGTCGCCATTCTCACAGTAGGCTCGCACCATCTCGACCACCAACTGCGGCGAGCCAGGCCGTTCATGACGCCCTCGCATTCGCTCGTACTCTTCGATGGCCGCTGCCCAACGCTGTGCGTAGAGATAGGTCATGACGATCCGCTCTTCGAAGATTCGCCTGCCGATTGCATCGTCGACCTCGGCTTTGCGCGCCTTGAGCCCATCGACGATGTCTTCTTCACGGCCTTCGCGCACAGCCAAGATGGTCTCGATAAGTTCGATCTCGCTGGCGGCGCCCATGCCCGGCTGCAAAAGCTCACGCAATTCGGCCAGTAGCTTGGCGGCTCGCAGCCGATCCTGCGCCATCAGACGTCGGCCCAAATCGCGAACCATCGCGGGCAGCATCACAAGGCAAAACGCTGCGCCTACGGCGACGATGCCAACGGTATTTGACGTTGGGCTTGGGCCGTTGGTGCGACGGTCGATGAACGCCACCAGAGCCAGTACGAGGTCGGCGACCAGCATAAGCCCGTAGACCCGCTGATGCGGGCCAAAGCGGCGCAGAATCGTCGGGCCTAGATAGCCCGTCGAAACCACCACGGAGAGCAGCAAGAGCTCAAACATGCGAGCTATTTGCTATTCGCTGCCGCTTCGCGAAATGCACCGATGCGTCGGTACTTCTGGTAGCGCTGATCGATGAGTTCGGTGCCGGTGAGCTTCAGAACATCACTTAGGTGCGATTTTAACGCAACTCGTACACTCTGGGCAGTGGTCTCAGGATCGCGGTGCGCTCCGCCTGTGGGCTCGCTGATGATCTCGTCACAGATGCCGAGTTTGTGCAGGTCGCGCGCTCGCAGTTTCAACTGCGAAGCTGCCTCGGCAGCCTTGCCCTGGTCGCGCCAAAGAATCGATGCGCAGCCTTCAGGCGTAATCACCGAGTAGGTTGCGTACTCGAGCATCAGAATTCGATCGGCAACACCGATAGCAAGTGCGCCACCAGATCCGCCTTCACCAATCACCGTTGAAATGATCGGCGTCTTAAGGCGCGTCATCACTTCAAGAGACTTGGCAATCGCCTCCGCTTGGCCACGCTCTTCGGCGCCAATTCCCGGATACGCACCTGGAGTGTCCACAAAGCACAGAATCGGGCGCTCGAAGCGCGCCGCCATTTGCATGAGGCGAATGCACTTTCGGTAGCCTTCTGGCCGTGACATGCCAAAGTTGCGCTTCACATTGTCTTTGGTGTTGCGGCCTTTTTGATGCCCAATAATCAGTACCTCTTCGCCATCGAACGTCGCCATGCCGCCCAAAATTGCGGGGTCGTCGCGAAAGGCGCGGTCGCCGTGAAGCTCCATGTAATCATCAAAGATCATGGAAACGTAATCGAGGGTGAAGGGCCGAGACGGATGCCTCGAGAGCTGCACCTGCTGGTGTGGGCTAAGACCTGAGAAGACTTCCTCTTGGAGCTTCACAGCCTTTTGCTGCAGCTTCTTAATCTCTGAAGAGAAATCGACGCTGGTGGTCGACATGCTGCGGAGCTCTTCAATCTTCCTTTCGAGATCGGCAATTGGCCGTTCAAATTCAAGGACATGCATGAGCTTGTTCTCGCCTCGTGCTTCTTCAATCATAGTGCAGAGGCTAGGTATCCCCCAAGCTCCCCGAGGTCAACCTCCGAAGGCCCCGGGTACCACAGAACATCGTCTTGCCCTCGGTACCAACTTAGCTGGCGACGAGCATAACGCCTGGAATTTCGCTGAATTAGCGCGACAGCCTCGTCTTTGCTTGAGGTGCCTTGCAGGTGATCGTGTAACTCGGAATAACCGATGGCCTGCTGGGAACGCAGCTCGGGCCCGAAGCCTTGGTTCCGCAGCCCCTCGACCTCGGCAAGCAACCCGGCGCCCATCATTGCCAAAACCCGGGCGTTGATTTTCTCGTAGAGCTCCTCCCGCTCGGGTTTTACGCCCACTACTTTCGCCACATAGCGATCGGGCTGGGCTTGATGGAGCCTGTGGTGTTCGGAGAGCGGCGTGCCTGTTTTGTGATGCACTTCGAGCGCGCGGACAATTCGGCGCAGGTCGGTTTTGTGAATCGTCTCAGAACTTTTCTCATCCACCGAGGCCATCTCGTTCCAAAGCGTTTCCAAGCCCTCGCGCTCGGCGCGCTCTCCAAGAGACGCGCGAAATTCTGGATCCGCGGCGGGCCCTTCGAAGAGGCCTCGCAGAAGCGCTCGTACATAGAGCATGGTGCCGCCAGCCACCACGACGGGTTTGCCGCGCCCACGCACATCGGCAATCGCCGCATCGGCAAGCTCCACAAAGCGGGCCGCAGTCATTTCCTCGTTGGGCGATAAAACGTCGAGGACGTGGTGCGGCACCCGCTCCTGCTCTGCAACGCTCGCCTTGCCAGTACCGATGTCCATTCCGCGATACACCTGCTGAGAATCAGCCGAGACGATTTCGCCCCCGACCGACTCGGCCAGTCGCAGTGCAAGCTCGGTTTTTCCGGCGCCGGTTGGACCGACAATAACAAGTAGGGGAGTCACACAGGCCTCAGCGTCCAAAGCGACGGGCGATCTCGGAAATGCTAATGCGGAGTAAAACGGGACGCCCGTGGGGAGCCGCTCCGCGAAAGTCCACCGAGTCCATGGCTGCGAGCAGCGACTGCACCTCTTGCGCTCCGAGGGTATCGCCAGCTCGCACAACCGAGTGGCATGCGACCGTCGCCAAGAGGTTCTCGGCAATCTCGTCGATAGCCCTGCCCTGGCCGGTTCGCACGAGTTCATCTAAGACGCTTCGAAGAACCGTTTCTGGGTCGGCATTGCGCAACCCAGAGGGCACGGCTTTAAGCGCGTAGGTCAGTGTTCCGCCACCATCGCCAAAGTCATCAAGTTCAAAGCCAAGCGCTGCGAGTTGCTCGCCATGGGCCTCGGCAGCCATCGCCTGCTTTGCGTCCAGCGCGATGGTTTGCGGGAAGAGCAGTGTTTGCACAGGCATTGTGCCTTCTCGATATCGAGAGAGCAGTTTATCAAGCTCGACACGCTCGTGCGCCGCGTGCTGATCGAGCATCACAAGCTCGCCATCCGCTTCGCAAAGCAGATAGGTTCGGTCCAATTGGCCGAGGTAGCGCAGCGATCCGAAAAACTCTGATCCTCGCTCTGGAGTTTCGGAGCCTTTTGCGATGGTGGGAAGCGGCATTTCGCTGGCGACGGATTTGATCTCGGCCGCTTTGGAAGAGGAGGCAATTGCGTTGGCCGACACCGTCGATGCGCCCTCATCGGTCGACCCTTTCGATCGTACCGCTCGCGGCGCTGGCACCGCCTCGTCGCGAGACTTTCGGCCCCAGGGCAACATCAGCTTGGCGTGCTCGCGCGCGTAGCTTTTTGCCAATGCCGAAGCCTCTTGGGGCATATCCCCACGCAGCCCTGGTGGCGTTTTCGAGGCAATCACCCGCATCTGGCCATCTTCGGCCTCGTTCGATGTGGACGTGCTATTCCAAGACGCGTCGGTAACCCCTTGCCGCACCACTTGCCGAACAGCCGCAAAGACCAACTGCGGGTCGGAAAAGCGCACTTCGAGTTTTTGCGGATGCACGTTCACATCGACGTCGGCCTTCGGCGTATCAATAAGCACCACGGCAACCGGGTATCGCCCACGAGGAATGAGCTCGTTGTAGCCCTGCATGATGGCGTGAAGAATCCCGCGGTCGCGAATCGGCCGCTTGCCCACAAAGATTTGCAAACCTCGAGTCGTACTCTGCGCAAGGTCGGGCTCTCCCAAAAACGCTTGTACCGAAACCCCGCCGTACTCGCCTCGAACCTGCTCGACGCGAGCTCCGAGTCGGGTGCCCATCACCGCGTGCACTCGGTCCTCGTAGTTTGTGTGGCCCGGTGCGTTTAGCGTCGTTCTCGAGCGGTTCTTTAACCGCATGTGCACGCCGGGGTTGGCGAGCGCCAGTTTGCTCACCACATCGGTAATGTGCGAGGTCTCGGTTGCTTCGCCCTTAAGAAATTTTCTGCGTGCTGGAACGTTAAACAGCAAGTCGGAGACTTCGATGCAGGTTCCAACCGGCGCTCCAACTTCGCAGCGCTCGACAATTGTTCCACCTTCGATGCGAATTTGGTTGGCGGCAATAGCTCCGTCGCCGCGCTCTCGCGTGGTGAGCGTCATTTTAGAAACTGAGGCAATCGATGGCAGAGCCTCGCCGCGAAAACCAAACGTACCGAGCCCAAAGAGGTCTTCCACGGCTCTGAGCTTTGACGTTGCGTGCCGCTGAAGGGCGAGCTCGGCGCCGCTCGCCGACATGCCAACGCCGTTGTCGAGCACGCGAATCCGAGTCTTGCCGCCGCCCTCAATTTCGACGGAGATATGCGAGGCACCGGCATCGAGGGCGTTTTCGACAAGCTCTTTGACTACCGATGATGGCCTCTCCACCACTTCGCCGGCAGCAATCTGATTGACGAGAACATCCGGTAGAACTTGGATTTCTCGCTGCTCGTTTTTGCCAGCCATAGGACGTTCGTACCACGCTGGGGCGACACCTTCGAAGCATCGACCTAGAAAGGATCGCAGCGCGGGCAACTTCGGACCGGTGGCCCGGTGGTAGTCTCTCCTCAATGGTGCCAAAACTCGTACTACTCGCCCTTCTGGCATCGATTGCGTGCAACGAGAAAGCGGCTCCAACCGCTGCTCCTGCACCGTCTTCGCCCAAAACACCGGCGCAACCGGCGACTACGCCAGCGACGCCCACGCCTGTGGCCGAGCCCATCCCCGAGCGAGCTAACCTTGAAACCACCGACGTCGAAGCTCTAGTGGAGCAATGGCTAGACGCGCAAAACACCGGCGACTTTCAAGCCTATAGCGAGACCTATGCGAAGCGCCTTACCGGAATCAAGCGCGTTGGCGATCGAGAGACAACGTTTAGCCGAGATGCATGGCTTGACGATCGAAAGCGCATGTTCAGAAAAACCATGAAGGTGAGCCGCGATTCGCAGAGCATCAGCACAGGCCCTGCCAGTGCCGTAGTGCGCTTTGAGCAAACCTGGCAGTCGGGCAAGTTCAAGGACGTTGGGCCAAAGCAACTCATTGTCGTTCGCGAAGGCGACGCGCTTCGAATTGCGCGCGAAGAAATGAAGGCCTCGACGGTAGTGAGTTCCAAGCGCGGGCTGCCAGTCGCGCTCGAAGACCTGCTCTTTGGGGCCAAGGGGATCGAAGGCTTTGTGCTCTCGCCCGCCGAAGCGGATTGGGCGAGCGGTGCGATTGCCCTCAAAGGTTCGAGCCCTTTTATTGCCTCTCGCGGCACGTCTGCCAAGCTGCCCGATCGCTGGAAGAAGCTTGTCGGCACCAAGATCACTCTGTATGCGGGCGGTGCTGCTTGCCAGAACACCATCGAGTCACTGCACATCGTCGTTGGCGTTACGCCTCACTTCATGTTTTTCCAAGACGAAAACGGCGAGCGCATTGCACTCGATGAGACGGCAGTGGCACGCGATATTTTTGACATGGGCACGCCCTACCTCATGGCTAGGACTGTCGGCTCTTGCACAGGAGACATTGCTCATCTAGGCACAATCTCGCGACCTATCTCCGCCATCGAAATAGCGACCACAAGCGGCATCGACGATACAGTTCGCAAGGCGTTCTTGGCCAGCGCCGAGTACAAAAGCTTGCAAAGCGATTTTGAGAGTTATTCTGATTCGAAGCCTGGCCCGTGGGCACCCAGTAGCCTTGCGGTGTTTCAGAACAAGGACGAATTCATCGCAATCATCGCAGCGGAGGCCAGTGACGGCTGTGGTGGTTTTGCGGGCGCCCTCACCCACATCTATCGGGTGCAGGAGAATGGTAGTTCCGAACGTATCGGTGCCTTTCCCGCCTTCTTTGAAGTCACCGAGGCCATGGACATTGGCTCGGACGGCCTTGTCGAATTTGTCGGCGAGACCCACGATGGCGGGACCGGAGCTGTGACCTTTATTGGGGCCCCAAACCGTGAGAAGGGCTACAGTGAGTTGCACCGCTTTGGATGGGACTACCACGATTGCCCCTGCTAGAGTTTCTTTGTCTGGAAAGCCGATCCGAGGACGATTCACCGGCGCGTATTATCTTGCGCACCCCTAGGCGAGCAGCTAGCGTTCCCGTGTAATGAGTGACGCACCCAAGCCGTATCCTGCCGTTGTTGCGCTCACTGGGGCGTGCACAGATTTGGGTGTGGAGACCCTCCGACGACTCAGCGATGATCCAAAGATCGAGACGCTGATTGCCCTGGATGTTTCGCCGCCAGATGTCCTTAGCGACAAAGTTAAGTTCGTCCACCTCGATTTGAGCCAACCTGGTGCCGGCATGCGCATCGCCGATATTCTCGATGAGTACAAACCCGATACGTTTGTGCATGCGGCATTTTTAAGCGCACCAACGCATCAAGGCGCTTGGGCCCACGAGCTTGAAGACATCGGCACCATGCATGTCTTGGACGCCTGTGCTCGCCACCAGCCGCAGCAATTGCTCTTGTTCTCTACAACCTTGGTCTACGGAGCAAGGCCGGATCAACCGACGTATCTCCGCGAAGACGCCAAGCTCGGTGCCGTTACGAAATCGCGCTTTATCAACGATCGCATTCGCGCAGAAGAACAAGTTCTGCGCTTTGCGCGCAACCACCCTGGCATCGACGTCTGCTCGCTGCGCTTTGCAAAACTCCTCGGTCCAAACTCCGACAATCTCTTTACGCGATTTCTCTCACGGCCCGTTGCACCAACTCTCACCGGCTTCGATCCGCTAATGCAGTGCGTCCACGAAGAAGACGCGATTCGGGCAATTTTGTTGGCAATTCGTCAGCGCGCTGGCGGGGTATTTAACATTGTCGGCAAAGACGTCTTGCCCTACACAACGCTGCTCGCCCTGCTCGGCCGTCTTCCGCTTCCACTTCCCAAGCCCGTCGCCAAGCTCATCGGCAAAGCGATGTGGGCTACCAAGCTAAGTGAAGTTCCTAGTACGATGATCGAGCACTTGCAGTTTTGTTGCGTAGCAGATGGGGCCAAAGCACGCGATACACTCGGTTTTGAGGCCCAGTACGACATTCGCCAAACCTTGGCGGAATTTCTGGGAATGCCGATGGAACCGGCCATACAATCTGCAAAACCCATCTCTCAGCCCGCGACGTGGATGAACTAATGTCGAATTCTAAAGACCAGAAACGCGCGAAAGCCGACCAGGCAAAAGCAACCGGAACCCCTGCGAAAGACAACATGGCAGACTGGGGCGATGACGACGATAGCTACTTCCTTGGCGCCGAAGCGGCGTTGCCACCGGGCGACTATGGCGAAACGATTCCATCGCACTTGCCCGATCCAATCGCGCAAGCGCGCGTGCTTCGCGAACTGCAAAGGCGAGTTCGCTCAACGCTCTCGCCAGCATTTCCGGTCGAAGTAAAGCGGCCACTGCCCGGCGCTGCGCTGCTCGCTGGCTATCGACACTTCGCCCTGCGGTCTCGCTCATTGGCGGTCGACGAATTTGGTCTCGACCCCGACTACTGCGAGATGGCAAAGCCCGCCCTCGATCTTTTGTACCGGCGTTGGCTGCGCATTAAGCTCAAAGGCCTTGAGAACTTGCCGACTGATGGCGGTGCCATTCTCGTCTGCAATCACACGGGCACGCTGCCGTACGACGCCACGATGCTGATGCACGGCATTGCAACGGAACACCCGCTTCACCTGCAAGTTCGGCCACTGCTGGAAGACAGGCTTGCTCGCAAAGCGTTTCTCGGAGTCGGCCTTCGCAGGCTTGGCGCAGTTCGCGCGTGCCAAGAGAACGCGACCCGCCTTCTGGGCAATGGCTCCATTGTTGCCGTCTTCCCCGAAGGCCGGCGCGCCCTTTTAAAGGAACCGACCTCGCCCCAGAATCTCCAGCGATTTGGCCGAGGGGGATTCATTCGACTCGCACGTAACACGGGGGCTCCGTTGGTTCCTGTGGCCATCGTGCCGCAGCCAACTCGCTGGCTCCCCGAGTCGGCGGCAAAGCGGCTGCAGGCGACGGCCCGTCTTCCACTTTTTCCGACCCTACTTCCGACCCTGGGCCCTTGGACAATCCAAATTGGCAAACCCATTGATCTCAGTGCAAAACTGCCCGAATCCGATCGCGAAGAGCGGGTCCTGGTGGCTGATGAGGCACATCGAGTTCGGCTCCAAATCATTGAGATGATTAACGAAAACCTAACATCAAGCACTTAGCGGACAGGCATTTAGACGCTAGCGCGCAGTTCTCATTCCGGCTAGCATGATCGATGGAGATCAGAGCCATGGAAACCCAAGATCAAAGCCAATCGCAGTTTGAGACCAATCTCGACGAAGCACGCGCATTGCTGGCGGGAGACTGTGAGAGTCACGAGGCAAATGTTGCCAACGACTTGGTCACAAGTGCGCTCGCGCTGCGCCCCGAGTCGTGTTCGGCATGGACACTAAAATGCCAAGTGCACTCAACTCTTGGTGACGATACCGCTGCGTTGGCTGCCATTGAGATGGCTGTTCGCTTCAATCCAACTTCAGCAGAGTCGCTGTATTGGCGTGCCGCAGTCCTATCGGATCTAGGTCGTCACGCCGAAGCACTTAAATCCATTCAACGATGCTTTCGCTATGTCGAAGTCGACGACGCTTGGCTACTTGAAGACTTGTATTGCGAGAAGGCGATGATTCTTCATGCCGTCGGACGCGTTGATGAAGCAGTTGCAACATACGAAGCTGGGCTTCGACGCTGCCCACGATCTTCACTGCTAAAGGCCGGCCTCGCTCCACTTCGACGAGCAACAACCCGCCAAGGCATCACCGTCCTTCAGGGCGGCACGAGACGCGCTTAGCCCTGGAACGATGTTGTCCGCAGTTCGCTAACTGCATCGTCGCTAACTTCGTCGCCGCTAACTTCGTCGCCGCTAACTGCATCGTCACCGACAGGAACGTCACTGACAGGAACGTCGCGAGCAGAAACTTCACTCGCTTGAAGGTTTGCGCCCTCGACCGCGTTTGGCAAGCGAAGGGCAAAACACGCCGGTAGCACCGAGGTCTCTACAACCTCAATCGTGCCTTGATGAGCGACCGCCGCCAAACGGCAAAAATACAAGCCCAGGCCACGATTGGCCCGCGCTCCCTTTCGCCGGGCTTCAATACGGTAATAGCGCTCAAACATGCGGTCGCGTTCCTGCTCGGGAATTGCCGGCCCGTTGTTGCCCACTTCCACAAGCAAATCCGAAGCCTCGGCCGAGACCGTGAGCACAACTCGACCACCGCGAGGTGCGTAGCGAACTGCGTTGTCGAGCAAGTTCTCAAGAATCCTGCCGATGAGCTGACGATCAAAATTGGCGAGCAAGCCCGTTGGGCAATTCACCTCTAACGTGAGCTTCCGAGCCTCGGTCGCGGTCTTGTAGAATGTGGGCAAGCGCGAGACAAAGGTGCAAACATCGACCTGCTCTGGCCGAGCTTGCAACACTCCTCCTTCAAACTCTTCCACATCCAAAAGCCCTGCAACCATGCTCAGGGTGCGCGCACTTAACTCGGCAAGGTCCCCCAAGCACTGGCCAACCATCGGATCCCCCGAGTTGACCAAGGCCTCCTCAAGAAGCTGGACGTTGCCGACGATCGCCGACAATGGGTTGCGCAAATCGTGAACGATGAGGGCTGCAAGCGCTCGACGACGTTCTTGTTCGCGCTCCAATTCGGCATTGAGATTTACCAGGTCGGCCTGCACCTGCTGTCGGGCGATGAGTGCCGAGACTCGAACCAGAAACTCGGTTGTGGATATTGGTGTCGCGACGAAGTCGTCACAGGTACCGGCGAAATCTTGCACCTCGGCTTCGATCTGCTGCGCATCACCGACCGCAATCACCGGCAAGAACGTCTGGTCTCCGGCTAACGACTTAAGCTCTCGGCCCAACTCCACTGCACTTGGTCCCGTCAGCGCAAGACTCAAGACGGCAGCCCTAAGGAGTGGTGGCTCGCATTGCTCCAAGGCTTCTTTGGCACTTGCGAAGACGGCACAATGATAGTTTTCCTGCTCTAACGCCCGCACAAGAAGCAAAGCTTCTTCCGAATGCGGAGCTTGGTGCACCAGCATGACCTTTGCGCCAGCCCCCACTGCAGGCGACGCACTCTTTGTTTTGTTCATCCTGTACTACCCGACTACCCGATTACGCCCCTGCTCTTTGGCAAGGTAAAGCTTTTCATCTGCGAGTTTCACCAAGTCTTCGGGTGCCTGCAACTCTGGCATTAGGCAAGAAACCCCAACGGAAACTGTGAGAGGAATACGCACATCCTCAAACTCGAACGCAGTACGTTCGACAAGCGCACGCACCTTCTCGGCAAAGGCGATGGCGTTGGCTGTATCGATTTCTGGCAAGACAATCGCGAACTCTTCGCCGCCGTAGCGAGCGAGAATATCTTCACGTCGAATGCGCGTTTTAATCGTGGCAGCGAGTTGTCGCAGAATATGGTCACCTGCCAAGTGACCATGGGTGTCGTTTATCTCTTTGAAATGATCGATATCAAACATGATCAGCGAGAGATTGCGACGGTAGCGATGCGCTCGACCAATCTCGCGCTCGAGGGTTTCGACGAAGTAGCGCTTGTTAAAGATCTGGGTGAGGCCATCGATGGTCGTTAGACGATAGATTTCCTCGTGGTAGGCATTCTCGATGTTCGTGCCCACCAGGAACTTAAAAATGCAGCGACCAACTTTAATAAAGTCACCATCTCGGAGAACGTATTCGTCGACAAGTTCGTCGTTTACGTAGGTTCCATTCGTGGAGCCCAGATCGCGTAGAAGGACCGTCTGCCCAGTATTAATGAGCTTACAGTGATTTCGCGAAACAGACTCTTGGTCGATTTGCACGTCGGCATTTGACGAGCGACCAATCGAGACGTTCTTTTGGTCTACGTTGTATTTCTTGCCAAGGTCTAAGCCGTAGATAACGACAAGACATGCATCTCGTGTTGCGGCAGGCCTTGCTGCAACATTTGCGATGACGGTTACGACCGTCTTATTTCCCACACCTGTATCACTCAAAACGAAACCACCACCAACAATACTAGATGCTGGGCCATTATCCTAGTCGTCGCTGGTTGGCTCGTGGGGTTCTTCCGACGCACATAGGAGCCTGTCATCGCCCTCTTGCCGACATAGCAGTACGTCATCAAGTTGGTACCCGCGCAGCATGTAGCGGTAGTTTTGAACCAAGAATCGGTCGCCACTTCCCATGCGCCACCAGCCGCGCAACGGGGAAAACCCCGACTCGCCCTGCCCGGTGCCCACTTCGAGAGTTGCCCCGGTGATGGTACCGATGTACCGGGAACAGCCATCGTATTTCGTAAAGATGTTCCAAGAACAATTGCCGGCGTGACACAGACGTTCATCGGCAAAGACCTGTTCGCTCTTGCCATCACCGTTCAGATCTCGGTGAGCCGATTTAAGCTCTGGCGCATCGGATACAACCCCAGCCGTCTTGGGGTCGGCACAGTCTCCCACCTGGACGTTGGCCGCCACGGACAGTCGGCGTTTTGGCGCTCCACCGCAGCTGGCGAAGACCCAAAGCAGGCTTGCGAGCGCTGTAGCGCGGCCAAGCGCAGGTCGGCCTACCCCGAATCTCATTCGGCACGCCCGTTGTGGGTCGAAATTGTGGTTGGAGTAAAGTGCTTCACTTTCAGCTTGCGCATTATGCACCTTTTTTGCGACTCACTGTGCTTCGCGGGACAATGCTTGCCCGCTACTTCCTATGTTTCGCCTATCCATATCCGCTCGCAACTCTCTGCTGGCCGTTGGCGCTGTCCTAGCGCTCTTTGTGGCCTTCAAGTCTGACGCAGATGGAGACGCTCCGGCCGCTCGCATCCCCGCGGCAAAGCGCAGGACAGCAAGTAAGCCCAAACCCGCACCTGTACCTCGCAAAGATCGTCTCATCGGCGATGCTTCACTGCTGGGCGAAATCAACCTCGAGAAGCGCAAGCTCGTTGACGATCATTACGAGACGCGCCTGCCCGATGGCAGTCAAGCCGTCCTTACGTTGGATCCCAAATGGCAGAAGGCCGCAGAGAAAGTCCTGGCACAGGCCAAGGCTCCACAGGCATCCATCGTCGTCATGAAGCCCGATGGCACGATCTTGGCTCTTGCAGCCGGTCGTTATCAGAACAATTCGGTGCAGCACGATGCGAGTTTGGGGCTGTCGACATGGGCTCCCGCGGCATCCATTTTTAAGGTTGTGACAGCGTCTTCGCTACTGGCGAATGGCCTACCTGCCAAAAAGGAAGTTTGTTATCACGGTGGCCTTCGCTCGGTAGAGCCAAGCAACCTCATCGACAATCCAAGGGCCGATGGCACCTGCAACTCACTCGAGTTTGGCGTCGCAAAATCGCAAAACGCCTTGATGGCGAAACTTGTCACCAAGTTTCTAAAGCAGAGCGAACTCCGCAAGACGGCCAATGCCTTTGGCTTTGGCAAGGCGCCCCACTTTGCTCTCGAGGCCCAGGCTTCCACGGTAACGCTGCCAACCGAGTCGCTAGAATTTGCGCGAGTTGCTTCGGGCTTTTGGCAGAGTCGAATATCCGCACTTAGTGGAGCGCTTATTGCCAATACGATAGCCTCCGGAGGACTCTCGGTCACACCTCGAATTGTTTCCGAAGTGCGCGAGCGCGGCCGCACGATTCCCGTCGTCTCGACTGAGCCGGAGCGTGTCCTTGAGAAGAAGCTTGCCAATACCGTCGCCGAGATGATGAGTGCAACGGTTCGCTACGGCACCGCGAAGAAGGCCTTTCGAGACCCTCGCGGGCGCCCCTATATGAAGGACACGACCATCGCTGGCAAAACCGGCAGCCTGAGCACCACCTCTCCGGAGTACATCGGCTACTCATGGTTTGTGGGATTTGCTCCAGTCGAAGAACCGGAAGTCGTGATTTCGGTCCTGCTTGGAAATCCGGCAAAGTGGCATTTAAAGGCCCACACCGCAGCGCGCCTCGTACTTGACTCACACTTCTAGGAGTTGGCTAGGAGTTGGCGTTCGATCAGTCTGGGTCTTTGACGCACGGTCTCCGATGAATACGCAAGCTCTCCGATGAATACGCAGGCTCTCGCCAGGCGGCGTTCGCGCCATCGCTTCAGCGCATCAATAACTGCAGTTCTCGGATCGCCACAAGCTGGGTCCCTCACATTCGCAGCGGTGGTTCTTTGATACGATACGGGCCTAGCTTACGGGTTTCGCCCTTGGCCTTTGATTGGGAAAACTGATGAAGAAACAACTACGAGTATCTCTGCTGTCGGCTCTTTGTGCGACAGGAGTTCTGATGGCGTCACCAACGCCAAGCGTTGCGCAACCTGCAAAAGAAGCCGATGAGCACAACACCGCGGGCAAGGAGTTATTCAAGGAACGGCGCTACCTCGAAGCGTATCGACGCTTTAAGCAAGCGGCGGCGCTCAGCCCCGAGGGACGCTTCTACTTCAACATCTGTTTCTCGCTGAACTACCTTGAGCGTTTTCAAGAAGCGATTGATGCATGTGAGGCAGTCGAGCCAAACGGTGCTGATGCTGCGCTGCTAGAAAAGACGGCTGCGGTCCTTGAAGCCCTTCGAGCCAAAGTCCCAGCAACGCCGCCTCCCAATACCGGGACACCGGTCGATCCCAATACAGGCACCCCGGTCGATCCAAACACCGGCACGGCAATCGATCCCAATACCGGTACACCAACCGATCCCAATACCGGCACACCAGTCGATCCAAACACTGGCCAGCCAATCGATCCCAACGCCGGCACACCAACCGGTCCAAACGCTGGGCAGCCAAGCACGGGCCCTGCGACGGTTCCAGGCCTTGACCCCTTCGCGCAAAAGAAAGCCACTGGCGAGTATGCGTGGGCACTTGGTGTTACGGCCAGCCCGCTAGCAAACCTTGGGCTCGGTGATACAGAAGATTTCTCAGTCTATGCAGGCGGCGGTTTTGGTCTCAACATCTTCGCCAACTTCATGTACAAGGCCGAGCAGCAGATTGGTCTTCAGGCCTACCTCGGTTTTGCAAATCTTCCACCCGAAGATGACGTCTTCACCGACCCGCTAAACATCATTGATATTGGTGGTGCTGTGTACAAGCACATTCCCATCAACGATAAGTTCGACATTACGCCTCTCGTTGGTATCCACGTAAGCCTGATGCAGCCCGAAGCAAACCTTGATGAAGCGCTGTTGGCACTGGGTGTGCGTCTGCAGTCCTCGATCGACTACCATCTTGGAGCAAACAAGGAGCATGTCATCAGCTTTGCTCCAGCTCTCAACCTCTACAGTGGAGCGTCGAGCACCTCGTCGATCGCGGCAGAGGCCTTTGGCTTGGATACAGGTGGTGCGACGTTTGAATTTGGCATTGGCTACGAATACCGATTCACCAATCCGTTCGGCTCGGGCCCTCTCTTTACTCTCGAATAACGAACGCTCTTGGAGCCGCCAGATGCGCGGCTCCATCGAGTAGCAAGACAGGCCGGTCAAGACGACAGCGCTACAGGTTCGGAGAGACAACTGTGGCTGCCGGCGTCTCTCGCGCCATGCGCTCGTTTTGGCGGGCGGTACGCATGATCAGAGCTGCCTTGCGTCTAGCCATTTGCGCAAAGCGATGGTTGGGATGCTTGGTCGCAAACTTTACGAACGCCTGACGTGCCTCGGTTAGGCTCCCTGCCTTTACGAGGGTATTGGCGAGATGTAGACGCGCATCATCAATTCCAGCTTGATCCACTCGGCCCTCAATTGCCTTCTCAAGCTGCTCAATAGCTTCGGGCTGCGACCCTTGGCTCGACAGGGAAATCCCTAGGTAGTAGCGCATCTCGGCCATGCGCTGGCCCTCATCGGCATAGGCGAGTCCGCGGCGTAGCTCAGCAGTTGCCGCTTCGAAGTCGTTTCGGCGAAACGCCTCTACACCCGCGAGAAAGCCTGCCTCGACCATTTCCGCTCGAGCATTTGTGAGGCCGTCGACAAAGACTTCCCGCTCGGTTTCCGATAGGTTCAACTCTTCGAGGGCTGCATAGCCAGCGATGACCTCGCTGCTGCGACCTTCGCGCATAAGGCGGTAGTACTCAGCGGCAGCCCGAGCCGAGCGTTTTCTATCAACCTGAGAATCTTGTAAGTCTCGAGCGCGAGCACGCGCTTCTTGAGCCGATTCTAGAGCCTCATCTCGAGCTGACGTAAGAGCTCCTGATCGGCTTTGGTAGAGCACATAAAAGGCACCGCCGAGAAGAACCGTAAAAAGCACGTACGCCACGAAGGAGTTGAGTTGCTGGGCGCGATTCCGGCTATTGGTTCGCGCGGCAAGAACTTCCATAGCCCTAGCAATTTGCGAACTGGCGTCGAGAGTCTTGTCGATAGCCTCGGTGTGGTCCTCGACAACTTCTCTTAACTCTTTGATTTCTCGCTGCATTTCATCCATGAGATGGACTCCTGAAGGCCGGTAGTTATCCCGAAGTGCGGCCGTGTGCAAGCGAATCGAGATCTCGCCTGCGTTTCGCCAAAGAAAGACGGGACAGACCAGTCCTCGGTGCGAAAGACGACCCAATGCACACAAAGAGATCCCAGCATGGGGGGAGAGTGGCGCCCCCGCCTTGTTCGGTGCAACACCCGACTGTTACCCTTGAATTGCTCTCGCTCCACCCTGAGATTGGATAGTTAGGTAGCACTCAAACCATGACTCTGCTCTACGATTGGCTTAAGACCACAGCCAAAAAACGCGGCAATGCCAAAGCCCTGGTCTATCGCGACAACTACCTCTCTTGGCGAGGTCTCCTTCACCGCGTCGATCGACGTGCGCAAGAATTCAAGAGCATGTCGATTTCTGAGGGCGCTTGGGTCGGGCTCATGCTCGGCAACGTGCCAGATTTCGTGATCTTGGCGCTGGCGCTCAGCAAACTTGGCGTGACCGTGGTGCCCATCGATCCAACAACTGGATCGCGAGAACTCGAGCTCATCATGCAGGCCGCACCGCTTCGCGCCCTAGTGACTCGCCCACGCGGCTCCGATGCCACAACTGGCAAGGACGACGAGGAGAACGAAGAAGAAGTACCTGAAGTTCGAAGGCGGCTTCAGGGCACCCTGCTCACCTGCAGTGTGTTCAAGCGCCCCAATCCCGATTTTGCCGCAAAGCCGCTCTGCGTGATCTTTACCGCCGATTCGCACGGCGACCCCAAGGGTGTCCTTCGCACGCGCGAAAACTATGAGCACATGGCTCAGAACCTTGTAGAGACACTGGAGATAAACGAAGAGTCGCGCATCTTAGTCGCGGTTCCACTCTTCCACGCTTACGGATTTGATCTTGGTCTGCTGCCGATTCTTCTCTCCGGGGCCACGATGTTTCTCGAAGAGGAAATCTCTGCGCGCCGCGTTGCAAAACTGATTCGCGACCACACCATCGACATCATGCCAGGCACGCCGCTTATGTACGGCGAGCTCACCAAGCTGCCGACGGCAAAACCTGTCAAGGCGGAAAATCCGCGCTTCCTTTGTGGAGGCTCACCTCTAGAGTTAGAGGTCGCCGAGTCGATGCTCAAGCACTACGAGATTCGTCTCATGTCCTGCTATCACAGCACAGAGACTGGCGTAGTATCGATTGACCTCGATGGCAAGAATCCCGGCACAGTCGGAAAAGTTCTGGAAGGCAGCGAGGTTAAGTTTACCAAGGTTAAGGGCAGCAAGTCTCGCTCTACCAAGGCCGGCGCCATCTGGGTTCGAAGCCCTGGGCTTAGCCCGGTTAGCATTGGTCCGTTTAAGGAAATCGATGCTGCAGCCAACAAGGCCGACGCTCTCACAATTGGCGATACCGACGAAGAAGGCTTCTACCACACCGGCGATATCGGAAAGCTCGATCGATCTTCACGATTAAGTCTTGAAGGTCGTGAAGACGGAATCGTCAAAATCGAAGGCAAGCGCGTTGCCCTCGGTGAAGTCGAAGGTTGTCTTGAGTCCTTTCCGGCGATTCGCTTTGCGCAGGCCCGCCTTCTCAGCGATCCATATACAGGGTCCATTGTTGTCGCTCGCGTTGTGATTAACGATCCAGAAGAAGAAATCGAGCCGGAGGAGATCATTGATCACTGCGCTCGTAACCTGGCGCCGTACAAGGTTCCGCGCCGCGTCGAGTTCTGCGAAAAACTCTAAGGTGTCAACTCAGGTGGTCGAGCCCTGCTCGTGCCACCTGGCCTGCTGGTTCGCGCAATCGAAAAGGCGCGGACCAAGGCGTGGAAGCATAAAGAAGTGATTGACTTGCCTTTGTATGTGTCCTCATCATGCCATCGTGAGTGCATTCCTAAGCAGCTTAGACGATAGGGAGTTGGCCTTGTGGGAGCACTTGTTGAAATCAGGGCTCACCCCAGAGGAAGCGCAGACACGCATCAGGCCCAAACTGCTTTTTAACAAAAGACAGTATGGCTGGGACACGACTCGCATTGTGTCCGACTCTAGGTCCTGCCTGAATAGGATCCTCGGAGCGCGACCCAGAGGCTGTCGAGTTAAGAGTATTGAAGCTCTTGCGTCGCTGCAGCGACTCGAGCATCTTGAATTGAATTACTCCAAGGTTTCCGACCTTACTCCCCTCAAAGCACTTGGCAATTTGCGATTCCTTTCGCTCACAGGTGCCCCCGTAGCCGAAGTGGCTGCCCTAGAGAACCTTCTTGAACTCGAAGAACTTTACCTTGGCGGAACTCGGGTAGAAGACCTGGGGCCACTTTCAAATCTGACAGCCCTTGAGTCATTGGATTTGAGGGAAACACCTGTCTCGGATCTCTCTCCCATTTCAGCTTTGGGACTGCGCTATCTCAATCTCAGTAACACTAGAGTCTCCGATCTGGGATCGTTGGCTAGCATGCATGAGTTGACACACTTGATGCTCGTCAATGTCGAGGCCAACCACTTCGGCAGTCTCGACGAGACTAACGAGCTTAAGGTACTCAATCTTGAGGGCACTGAAATCAGTGATCTGCATGGATTGACTGGTTTAGAGAACCTGCGAAGTCTAAACCTCGACGGCACACGTGTTACCTCGGTGGAGTGCTTGTCATGCCTAACCAACTTGCAGAATCTGACAGTCTCCGGAACTGACGTACCAGAATCGCAGGTGCTTGCTCTTCGAAACCTACTGCCAGACCTAGTCAACGTCCGCTCGAATGTCACGTACGCAGATTATAAGGTTGACCCTCCTCAACTCGACCAAGACGAAGACCATCTGTTTCCCACCAGAGCGAAAAAAGTGCCGCCCGATAGGTTTTGGAATGCGCATCATGGCACTTGGGACTCCCGTCCTGTACGAGAATAGGATAGAAAAACACCTAGGTAATACACCTTTATGCTGGCAGTCGCCGCACAATGAAACAGGGCCAGAGCTCTCCAGTTAAGGGTGGACCTAAAAACGCTCCACGTAGAGCGGAGGCCTAAGGTAGGCGTTTCGCCAGATCGACTCGCAGCGTGTGCCTCGTGCCCGCGCCGACGCTTAGCTCGTAGTACATCGAGTGGTATCGGTCGTGGCGCACTTCGATGCGATGTTCGCCAGCGCGCAATCGAAAGGCCTTGCGAAGTTCGCTCACTTCGCGAAAGTAGCGGCCATCGACCCAAACTTCGGCATCCTCGACATCGCATTGCAGCGAAACGATCGCACGAGTCTCTTGCTTTGCGGCGGGCGCGTTGCCACCGCAGGCGGAGGAAGACGTGGCCGCAAGTGCCGTGAGCAAAAGCCCAACTTTGCCAAATCGAAACACTGAACTACCCATTGGTAACCGGGGGAAGAATTGGCGAGGAAGTCATAATAACTCTTACGGCCAAGGAGGCCCCAGACAACTGGACAGAAAGACTGCCATTGTGGATTCGGGCCCTTCGCAAACTATCGACAACCTGCGCAACTCCTTGCTGGCTCTCTAGCGAAAGAACTACACGTCCGGGTTGAATCTCTAAGGCGTGCAGCGCACGAACGCCGCGAGTTGCGGCCAAGCTGCGCAGAATGCTTGCTACTGATCGCCAGCCTTCGGCACCGGTAATCGAAACCGAGAGCCTGCCCTGGCTCGTGTTCGGTGCGGGCCACTGCAGGATGAGCTTGGCCTCAAGCCCTCGAGTGGCTTTGGCAATCGCTTGCGTGCTGCCAACCGAGCGAGCCAATTGCGCCTCGGCTGCATAGGACGCAGAGTCGCCACGGCTATCAAAAATTGCACGCCCCGAGGCAACATCCAGTACGCGAACTCGTACTTTGGCCTGCTGCCCAACCAATGCTGTGGCTCTCAGCTTGCCGTCGCTAGCCGCTGCGACTCCAACGATGATCGCAACCCCTGCCCCGGCGGCTTGTGCAATCGACGAGGCGGCCTGGTCGGTTAGTGGAAGGCCTTCGGGTGGTGCGGAGCCGGTTGGTAAGGCGATGTCTTTTGCGGAGACAAGCGTCATGCCGGCCGCCTCAAATGGCGCCCGAACAAGGCGAGAGAGAGGACCGCTCTCCTGCGCGTCGCGGCCAAAGGTAACCACGGTGCCAGCCTCGCTGGTTGCGGCCATGAGCAACACGGCCTTTGGGGCCTGCGCAAAGGAGGCCGCGCTCGCAGAAACAAGAGCGACCACTGCTACGACGATTGCAAGTACGGCTCTCATAGAGTCTCCGAGTACAGCACTACAACCAGCGGCACGCCAGCTATCTCGAGTGTGTCAGCGTTCTCGATCGTAACGATTCCGCGCTTCACGCTCGTCGCCTTGAGAGGCGCCGCCTTCTGCATTCCAGAACCTGCAGTGGCAGCCGCTGTGGCAGCCGCCTCGTCGTTAAAGAAGACTACCGGCCCGTGATAGGCCTCGCCCTGAACCTCGATGCCAAGGCCAACGCCTGGAACGAGCTTTAGCCCGCGAGCATCTACAAAGATCGCCTGTGCCTGGGTGGCATCTGCGGCGGCAGGTGAGCTTGGACCAAAGTGCAGCGTGCGCAGGCGATCGATGGGCAGAGCCATCGTGACTACTACAGAGCCATCGCTGCCATGGTCGGTCTTTAGTGGAATCAGCGAAAACTTCGCACTCTTGAGTTCGTCGCCTAGTACACGAGCCGCAGTTTTGCCAGAGGCCATGGGCAGCGCAGCAGCAGCCTGGCGCAAGAGCACTTCGCAGCGCTTGGTAGCGATGCGCTCCGCCTTTACTCGCGCCAGTTCGGTGGTGGGTGCGCGTAAATCTGAAGGCGCTGCAGCGCTGGCAATGAGCAAGCCGCGCTCCCAGTCGACCCGCGGTTTGGCCTGCACATCACTAGAGCCCAGCCCCAACACAATAAGAACAACACCAAGCCCACACGCTATGCGAAGCAGCGATTGCAATCGGATTACTCCCACTCAATCGTGCCGGGCGGCTTTGACGTGATGTCGTAGACAACACGGTTGATGCCGCGCACTTCGTTGATTACTCGCGTCGAAATCTTGCCGAGAAGCTCGTAGGGCAAGTGCACCCAATCCGCTGTCATGCCATCGACCGAGTGCACGGCGCGAATTGCAAAGACTTCGGCGTAGGTGCGCTGGTCGCCCATAACGCCAACAGTCTTAACCGGGAGCAGCACGCCAAAGCTCTGCCAAATGTCGTCGTAGAGCCCCGCTGCGCGAATTTCATCGTCGACAATTTTATCGGCTTCGCGAAGCGTGTCGAGCCTGGTGCGATGCAAGTCACCAAGGCAGCGAACGGCCAATCCCGGTCCGGGAAACGGCTGTCGCTTGACCATCTCTTCGGGGACACCAAGCTCGCGTCCCAGCACTCGCACTTCGTCTTTAAAGAGTTCGCGAAGCGGCTCAACAAGCTCGAGGTCCATGTCGTCTGGCAAGCCGCCGACGTTGTGATGCGACTTGATCACAGCAGACGGGCCCTTAAACGAGACCGACTCGATGACGTCGGGATAGAGCGTTCCCTGCGCGAGCCACTTCGCGTTTTCGATACTGTTCGACTCTTCTTCAAAGATGCGAATAAATTCGACACCAATGATTTTGCGTTTGCGCTCAGGATCCGTCTCGCCGTGAAGCTTTTCTAAAAACCGATCGGCGGCATCAATGACGCGAAGATCGACCTGAAAGTGGTCGCGAAACACCGACTCGACGTACTCGCGCTCGCCGGATCGAAGCAGGCCGTTGTCGACAAAGATGCAGGTGAGCCGGTTGCCAATCGCCTTGTGAAGAAGCGACGCGAGGACCGAAGAATCGACACCGCCAGAGAGACCACAAATGATGCGTCCGTCGTCGCCAACTTGTTTGCGAACCGTTGCGACAGCTTCGTCTACAAACGATGCCATCGACCAAGTGGCTTCGAGCTTTGCGATGCGGAAGAGGAAGTTTGCGATAACTTCGGAGCCGCGCGGCGTGTGAGCAACCTCGGGGTGAAATTGCACGCAGTAGATTTGTCTTCGCTCGCAAGCGAAAGCGGCAGCGGGAGAGTTCTCAGACTTGCCAACAAGGTGAAAGCCGTCGGGCAAAGTGTGAACGCGATCGCCGTGCGACATCCAAACTTCAAAGCCTTCGTCGGCTACAAAGCCATCGAAGAGATCGGCAGCTTGCAATGGTGCAAGTTCGGCCCGGCCGTATTCGTGCTTGTCGCTGTACTCCACTTTGCCACCAAGGAGCTTGGCCGTGAGTTGAGCGCCGTAACAGATGCCCAGTACGGGAACACCAAGCTCGTAGATCTCGGTAGAGATCGTGGGAGCGCCTTCCTCGATGCAAGAGGATGGTCCTCCTGAGAGCACGATGGCGGCCGGAGCGAGTTCGCGAATGCGATCCATGCCGATGTTGTAGGGATGGATCTCGGAGTACACCGATTGCTCGCGTACGCGGCGGGCAATGAGCTGCGTGTACTGGGATCCGAAGTCAAGAATGAGGACCGTCTGGCGACTGGACATTGCGGGTGCACCTTAGCAAAGCGCGAAGGGCCTAGGGGCTGCGCTGGTGCGTTGTCTGCAGCGGCAATTGCATCTATGGTGCCCCGGTCATGCAGATACTGATTGCGGTTGCCATGCTGCTCTGCGCGCCAGCAGATCACTTCGAAGTTGAGAGCACCCAAAGTTACCGGGTCGCGGATCTTCCGATTTCACTAACGATTACCGCCGTCGATGCCGACGGCAATGTGACCCCCAACTTCTGCGGAGCGGCCAACCTTGAAGGCGTCTCAAAGCCGACGCCCACTGGACCTGAGACCATAACGAGTACCGAGCCCTTTACGGCAGGCACTGTGACTCTTGAGAACGTTCTCATTGCCGATGTCGGCTTCAAGGTGACTTCGGGGGAAGCCTCCGGCGAGTGGAAACCGGACCTGCGCAGCCTCCCGGGTTGGCTATCCATCATGCCGCCGCTTGCGGCCATCCTGCTCGCGCTGGTCACAAGGCAAGCGCTCATTGCCCTCTTCTCGGGGGTCTATCTCGGCGCCTTCTTTATCTACGACTACAACCCGCTCACCGCACTCTTGCGAGTCTTCGACACTCACCTCGTTGCAGCTGCAGGGGATCCAGATCATGCGTCGATTTTGCTCTTCACCATGGCGCTTGGCGGCATGGTGGGCATTCTCGCCAAAAGTGGCGGCACCAATGCGCTTGTCGAAGTTCTCTCCAAACGCGCGCGCACAAAACGCTCGGGCATGATCATGGGTTGGCTCACTGGCATGGTGGTGTTTTTTGACGACTATGCGAACTGCCTCTTGGTGGGAAACACGCTTCGCCCCTTCACCGATAAACTCAAAATCTCGCGCGAGAAACTCAGCTACATCGTCGACTCGACCGCTGCTCCGATTACCAGCGTCGCGCTAATTTCCACCTGGGTCGGCTATCAGCTCGGCCTGATCGAAGACCTCGCTGGACCCGACTCATCGGCCTACGACCTTTTCTTAAACATGCTGCCGTATAGCTTCTACAGCTTCTTCACCATGTTCTTCGTGCTCGCCATCGCCGTCACATGCCGCGACTTTGGGCCGATGCTCGCCGCCGAAAAGCGCGCCGCTGGCGGCAAAGTCTTGCGCGATGGCGCGAGCCCAATGATGGACAAAGAGCTCACCGAGATGGAACCTCCAAGTGGCCGCGATCCGCATTGGAGTTTGGCCATTGTGCCTATCGTCTCGGTCATTCTCATCGTCGCAATCGGCCTCTACGCAAGCGGTGTACAAGCTGTTGGATCGGATGCCGGTCTTCGCCAAATCATTGCCAACGCAAACTCCTATGCAGTGCTGCTGTGGGCGGCATTTGGCGGCAGTATTATCGCTGCTGGATACGCCATCGCAAAACGTACCCTCGGCGTGAACGAGACGGTCGACGCTTGGGTCACTGGCTGCAAGGCCATGGTCATCGCGGCGCTAATTCTGGTTTTGGCCTGGACCATTGGCGATATCTGCAAGGTCTACCTGCAAACCGGCCCATGGGTGATTTCTCAATTCTCGCCGAGCCCGCAGTGGATTCCTGCGATGACCTTTGTGCTCTGCGCCGTCATCGCCCTCGCGACGGGCTCGTCGTTCTCAACAATGGCCATCGTGATTCCGATTGCCGGCCCAATGGCCTGGGCAGCAACCGGCGATCTGAGTGGCATCGATCCAATGGTTGGCGAGAGCATTCGCCTTGCAACCCTCAGCTCGGTTCTGGGAGGAGCGGTCTTTGGTGACCACTGCTCGCCAATCTCTGACACCACGATTATGTCGTCGATGTCCTGTGCATCGGACCACATCGACCATGTGCGCACTCAGGCGCCCTACGCGCTGGTCTGCGGTGGCACCGCAATCCTTATCGGTTACATCCCGGCTGGCTTTGGCGTCTCTCCGCTCATCACCTTGCCAATCGGAATGCTCGCTCTCGGCGCGCTGGTTCGCTTCTACGGCAAGCCAAGCAGCGAAGCCTAAGCGCGCACACCACGTCGGTGGGCGCTACTCCGCGCGGTAGTTCGGCGCTTCTTGCGTGATAATCACGTCGTGCACGTGACTCTCGCGAAGCCCTTGTGGGCTTGAGCGAACAAAGTCTGGTTTGGTGCGCATCTCAGAAATGTTCGCACAACCGACATAGCCCATCGACGAGCGCAAACCGCCAAGCATCTGGAAGACGCTATCGGCGAGCGGGCCCTTGTACGGCACCCTGCCCTCAATCCCCTCGGGGACAAGCTTCTGGGCATCGCTTTGAAAGTAGCGGTCACTTGAGCCCGCTTTCATTGCGCCAATCGATCCCATGCCGCGATACGTCTTGTAGCTGCGCCCTTGAAAGAGAACCACGTCGCCAGGAGCTTCGGAAGTCCCAGCAAAGAGCGAACCGACCATCACGCAACTGGCGCCGCCAGCGATGGCTTTTGCGATGTCCCCCGAGTGCTTGATCCCGCCGTCGGCAATTACGGGAATCCCGTGTTTCTCGGCTTCTCTGGCACAGTCGGCAATGGCTGTCATTTGCGGTACGCCAACACCGGCAACGATGCGCGTCGTGCAAATCGAGCCAGGCCCAATGCCGGCCTTCACCGCATCAACGCCGACGTTAATAAGGTCGCGAGTCGCCGCTGCTGTGGCCACGTTGCCCGCAACCAGTTGCAAGTTTGGATAGGCTTTGCGAGTCGCTTCGACGGCCCGAATCACGCCAGCGGAGTGGCCGTGGGCGGTATCGATAACGACCATATCGCAGCCGGCGTTTACCAGCGCGGCAACACGCTCTTCGCGGTCGGGGCCGGTGCCAACGGCTGCACCAACAATTAGGCGTCCATGTTGGTCTTTGGCGGCATTGGGATTTTGCTCAGCCTGCTCAATGTCTCGAATGGTGATAAGCCCTTTAAGGCGCCCCGCATCATCGGTAACTAAGAGTTTTTCGATTCGATGTTTGTGAAGCAGTGCCTTGCTCTCATCCACACCAACGGTATCTCGCGCTGTAATGAGCTTCGTTGTCATCACATCGCTCACCGATTGATTCCAATTGGTCTCAAAGCGCAGATCGCGATTGGTAAGGATGCCAACCAACTTGCCATCGCCATCGACGACTGGAAGACCAGAAATATTATGAGTCTCCATGAGCGCGCGCGCTTTCTGAAGAGGCATCGTCGGCAACGCGGTTACCGGATCCACAACAATTCCGGACTCGGCCTTCTTTACCTTGGACACTTCCATGGCTTGCAGATGCGGGCTCATGTTCTTGTGAATCACTCCAAGGCCACCCTGCCTCGCCATTAAAATGGCGGTTGCTGACTCAGTCACGGTGTCCATTGCCGAGCTGATCAGAGGTATGCGCAGCTCGATCCCCCGCGTCACTCGCGTGGAAAGATCCACTTCGTTTGGCAAGACGTTGCTGGCGGCGGGCACCAAGAGCACATCGTCAAAAGTCAGGGCTAATGGGATCGGGCGGTCACCTAGCATTGCAATTCCTCGGAGTTCACCCGCGAAGGGGCTTTGTGTTTTACCCGCGAAGGCGGAATGCGCTTACGTATACGGCCCTGCCCCGCGCCCCGCAAGACTCCCGGGCACCCGTAGCCGCTTCAGTCGATCCATTTCGCCACCAAAGGTGTGCAGGTGGTGTGGCTTCCCCCACCCAACCGGCAACTCGCCCTCACGATCGTCCAGATCGGCAGAGGCGCCAAGTACGCAATAGTTTGCAGCTTTCTCTCATAGGCCCATGGCACGAGTCTTGATACTAGTGGCCCCGATACCCCAACGCGTTGGAGACATAAAATCGTGAATCGGAAAATACTTAGCTCAATCCTATTTGGCAGCCTAGCCCTTGGCACTGCCGGTCTTGCTGCATGCGTCGGCCAAGCCCCTGGCGCAGACAACCAAGAGACCGAAGCGGATGGTGGCGCAGCTGGCGCTGACGCTGGCCCACAAGCGGATGCCGGCGAAGTGATTCCCGATTCATTGGCCGTATCAGGCAAAACCGTCGACTATTTCGCGGCAAACCTCGGTGGAACGCCAGTGGTCGCAAACGCGACCCTCAGCACCACCGGCCTGGATCCTATCGTCGATTCCAGCTCCGATGACCTCGGTGCCTTCACGATGGACATCTTGCCAGCAAGCCTCTTCTACGTGAACGCAACGGCACCTGGCTACGCGCCATCGCGCAACGCTTCCACCCAATTGCTCGACGTCCCACTCGAGCAGAACCAGTATCTCGGCTCGCTTCCCGGTATCGATAGACAGTACGCAGGTGCAGGGGGTCTTGAGCCCATCGTGCCAACGCCTGGCAACGCCATCATCATGCTGGAGCTTCTACGCAACAACGGAGAGCCAGCAATCGATGTCCCCATCGACAGTATCGTCTTGGCAAGCCTCGCAGCTCCCGAAGTTCCAATTGGCACGGTCTACCTTGTCGACCCACTCACAACCGATTTATCACCAAACGATGTGACCCTCGTAAGTGCCGTTGATGGCAACAACCGAGCGCGCGCTGGCTTCCTTGATGTTCCTCCTGGGGACTACACAATCACCACCACAATTCTCGGTGGCGGAGGCGGAGGCGGAGGCGGTGGTGGCGGTGGCGGTGGCGATGTCCAAACCGTTCAAGTCACAGTCACAACTGACGGAATCACATTTGCTCACAGCTCTGGCGAGGGCGCTGGCGGTGGTGGTGGCGGCGGAAACGCAGCGAGCATCGTCTTGGATCCAAACGCGCCACTCGGCTTTGCAGAGGACATCTATCCAGTGCTTCAAACCGTAGCCACCGGTGGCGATGGCTGCGTTGGCTGCCACGATGCACTCCACATCCTGCCCTTCACGGGCACGCCCGAGGACACCCTCGCGCTGCTTCTTCTAGACGCTATCGATCCGGCGGGCGTACCGCGCATCAACCTCGATGTTCCAGAAGAGTCCCCGTTTGTGACCAACCCGCTCTACGAGCCGATTCCCAATCATCCCAATGCCTTCTGGACGGTAAACTCAAACCACTACATTGGCATTATCGCGTGGATCAATCAGGGCGCGGCGCTGCTTCGAGCCGACGCAGTGCTCCCGGATCCTCCCGCATAACTGCAGCCTTAGAGCTTCTCGCAAGAAAAGCACCACGACACACAAAGGGTTCCCGCACTGCGGGGGCCCTTTCTGTCGTTTCGGCCTTGGCAAAGTAGCTGCTGCATAGACCCAAGTTTGCGATCGAGCGTTTGAACAACGGAATACGAGGGCACGGGTCCTCGTTACGAAAGCAGCCTCCATGCAAACTCCAGATGATGCCCACCCCTTCCGCGACTCCAGTGCTGGCGTAAACGCTAAGCGAGATAAACTCTTAGGCGCGAGGCGAGCGGATCTTGCCTACATGTCCCATGCGATTCGCCGCACCTTTGTGGGCAGAAGCGCACGCATCGGAGCGAGCGCCGCACTCGTTTTAGGAGGAGTCATCGTGCTGGCCGCAACGCTCTCTACGGCGTTTGCCGAGTTCGTGGCGTCACTATTGCCCGGCGAGGCGCCCGCTCCTTTGGCCAACCTACTTTTGGGAACGTGGCTTCTGGCAGCACTTGGCGGCCTCTTCGCTCGCAGCATCGCCGAGCGACGCTTTACCTTGGCCATGTCCAAAGCCGTCTTGCCCTCGGAAGACGCCCACCAAGATGTCGCTAGACTGGCGCATGAGAGCCCCGACGCGGTGGGCCGACGCATGGCGCACAGGCAGGGACGCATCGGTCGCGCGATTCCCATTCTGGCCGCAGGCTTTGTACTTCCCGCGACAGCGATTGCCGGCAAACTCGCGATTCGGGCTGGTGGCTACCCAAGCCTCGATGCCTTTGAGCTTCTTCTTCCAGGCGCAAGCGGGCTTATCGCTGGCTTTGCCAGCCTCGCAACCCTCTTTGCGGCAGTGCTCTACTTCAAGCCAACGCGCGCGGCCTTGGCGCTGCCGATTCTAACCGTGGGGCACGCGATTGCTGTCGCCGAGGCGTGGCCGTTCTTAGTTGTTGGTGCCATTGCTCTCGCCGTCTTGGCGTGGCGGATTCATCAGCGGCAACTCCACGAGGAAATCGTTCTCGGCGAAGATGGCGCTCCGCTGCCAAAGCCTCTCTACCTTGGCAAGCGCCTTCGCAACGCCGTTGTTCGACAGTTCGCTCGCCTAAGAGAAATTCGCAGTTGGCGCGCACGACGCGTACACGTTCTGGCCCTTGGGCTAGCGGCGGTGGCAGGTGCATCGTTGTATCTGCACACATCGGCACAGGAGATCAACACCGCTGCTCACGCGCAGTTCAGCCCTCACGAACCGGGCCATTCGGTCATCCCCCAGAACAAAACTGGCGACGTGACGCTGCTTGAAGTTGGCGATGGCTTAACCGTACAATTTGACTTTAAGGGCCTAACCACGCCACTTGCGGCAGGGTTCCTTCTCGAAGGTGCCGTGGTGCCGCCCGGCTGGAGAGCGACAGTCACCGCGCGCAACGTCGATGCAAGCGGAGCGTTTACGCTGCTCTTCTTTGGTGACGAGGCAAATCTTGCCCCTCGGCATCTCTCTCACGACCAGGGCACGCTCACCGTTGCATACGACAATTGCAGTACCGAACCACTGCCCCTGGAAATGACTGCAACGCCTTATGGAACCCAGGAGTTTAACTCGACGACCGCAGCGCTCACGTTGCATTACAACGTGACGCTGGAACTCATCAGCGAGTGCTAGAAAATACAGGCGAAGCCAAAGGCGCTCGAAGGAGCTTTGGGATAGCGGTACATGCCGGCGAAACACATTTCCTCCTCAGAAGAATCCCCAAAGCCAACGTTCTGCCCTGTGGTGTTGTTGTAGCCGCAGGTGACGCGAATCTTGTCGCCTTGGCTCATCGAGAGAGCGGGGATTTCGTAGAGTTTCTGGTCGTAAAAATCGTACGCCTCATCGTGCAGCATCTCGACACTGTTGCCGCGAAGCGCTTCAACCTTCATATGCGATCCGAGTTGGTGCATATGCGGAGCAATCGTGAGCAGCGTAAAATCCTGAGACATCGTGCAGGTTCCAACTTCCTCGTCGGGGCCCGGAGCAATGTTGAGGTTCACCTTGCCCATCAAAACCGACTCCGCTTCGAATTCGATATTCGATGCAGCCGTGAGCCGAACGTCCGTACCTGATGTGCCCGTAATCGGCGCATCGGAAACGTTAAAGAGGTGCAAGTTGAGGACAAGCTGCTGCCCAGCAGGAATTTTGACGCCAACGCCTTCGGGAAACTCAAAGAGCGATTCGCCAATTCCCGAGCCAAAGATCATCGTATTGGCATTGGTGCCAGCGTCGCAGTTGGTGATGCCATCGGGGCCGTTTGGTGCTCCAACAGTGAGCACCGTGTGGTGCGTACCGAGTGGACCAATCGACTTAAAGGCAGAAATGTACGTGTCCTCTTGCACAGTGAGGCGCGCGCACTTGTAGAACTCGGTGGCGGCGGGGATTTCCCAAGAGCCATCGACAAGGCGAGACCACTCGGCATTTACCTGGCCGCCGTCCGCCGTCTCTCCGCCATCGACCGCGTCAACGCCGCCATCAACGCCCTGCTCCTCATCGTCTCCGCCACCACATGCGGCGAACATAAGCACAAGGGCGACCAGGGAACGGCGAAACGTATGAGTGCGTGACATGCACCCATTGTGCATGCCGATGGGGCGATTCTCCAAAGACTACTGCGGGCCAAACGCCGCGATTAGGCTCCGAAGCGGAGCTCCAGTCGCGCCATAGCCTGCGCCTGGCGCCTCGCCTGACCAATTCCAGGTCGAGGCAAAGATGTCGAAATGACACAGTGGCGCGTTGGCAAACTCCAATAGAAAGTGCGCTGCATTACGGGATCCGGCCCCGGCCGAGGCATTGCCTGGCAAACGAGCAGTATTTCGCAGATCGGCTTCTTTGTCCTGGTTGGCAATCGAGTGCCAAAGACGCTTGGGAAAGAAATGAAAGTCTTCGCCCATTGCCGAGCCAGACGTTTCGATTCGTCCTTGAAAGTCGCTGTTGGCAAAGTGGACCGGCGTTGCAAAGGGCCCGTACGAGTTGAGCGCCGACGTTGTGAGAGTCGCAAAACAAATAAACTCTGCGGGCGCGTAGGTATCACCGGCGTAGGCAATCGCATCTGCAAGAACCAAGCGACCTTCGGCATCGGTGTGATCGATGCGAACCGTCTTACCAGAATAACTCTTAACTAAGGCACCTGGACGCATCGCTTTCTCGCCAACCGCGTTCTCGCAGGTTGGCACCACCAAGAGCAGCGGTTTGTCGTAACCACTTTCAACCAGCGATTCAAAGAGGGCACAGGCAAGTGCAGCTCCGCCCATATCGTTCTTCATCATCGAGACAAAGCTTGCATAGGGCTTGACGTTGATGCCGCCTGTGTCAAACGTAATGCCCTTGCCGACAATGGCCGTCGGAGCACCGGTCGCGCCCTCTGGGCGATACTCGGCGAGAACCAAGCGCGGCGGCGACTCTTCGCTGGCACCACCGACTGCGAGCAGCAAACGCAGGCCTTTCGCGCGAAGCTCGTCTTCCTCAAGAACTGTCACCGTCACGTTCTCATGCTCCGCAGCCCAGGTGCTCACATCGCTGGCAATTTGGATGCTGGTTCGAATGCTCGGATCTTCATTAACCCAGCCGCGGTACAGATCTTCTGCCCTGGCAATGCGCTGCATCTCCTCTTCGAGGGCCGCGTTCTCAGGAATGCTTACCCTGCCCTTGCTGCGGTGATGCAGGTCGAGCGCAACCGTAAGAAGGATGGCATCGGCAATCTCAGAGCCGTCGAGAACAACATCGCCAACCCGCACAACACCGCCAAGGGCCTTGATCGCTTGGTCTACGACATAGCGCAACTCAGCGGTTGCGAGGTTTGGCAAGGCAATCTCGATGCGCGCACCACCATCGGCCAAGTCGAGCCTGGCACGCGCCCCGCCCGTGGTTTTCACCTCGGTGGCACCGCCAAGTTCGGCAGCTTCTGGCCGCAGCTTCACGTACAAACTAAGTTCTTCGATCTGGGAGTCTTGCTTGCTCACGCGCCGAGGGTAGCCGACAACGTGGGCCTCTGTGTATGCTCCGCACACAATGTCCAAGAGTTCTAGTCTTGCCCTCTCCCAGTTTTTGCTTTCGGCAACCGCCGGACTCGCAACCATCTGCCTTTCGCAGCACGCTTGGGCCCAAGGTGCGCCAGAGCCCGAGCCCGAGCCAGCGGACGCCGCAGCAGCTGCTCCAGCCGGCGATGAAGTTGAGCTTTCGGACGAAGGCATTGCCGATGAGTCCGACGATCTTGATTTTAGCTCAGACACCGGTGGCGAGGAGAACCCTGGGGATCCGAACGCGACTTTCACTTCGGACGACGACAAGCCAAAGGTCAAAGCGGCAAAGGCTGCAACCGGCTACCCAACCCGCTCCATCGATCGCCCGCTAAACCTCCCAGGTGGCATGGTGCAGATTGGCTTGGAAGTCCCGGTCTCTGTGGATCCATTCGCGGTATCCGGAACTCTTACTGGCAGCTACGGCATCACGCGGGAAGTCGAAGTTGGCTTGCAGTACAGCCCTGGCCGATACGGCGATGAGTTTGCCGTCGGTCGCGCCGTTGCACTCCAGGCGCAGTACCTTGTCACCGACTTTGTTGCCGCCGAACTCTCCATTCCGATGTACCTCGATCCCTTTGCCTTGGGCGTGGTCCTGGCAGCTCCCTTCCGCTACGAGTTCTTCGACAAATTTGCGATCATCGCCGGGCAAGACCTTCTCAGCATCAAGGTGCACAATTTCTTCCCATCGATCGAAAACGCAACGGCGAATGATGCTCTGATTGCAGCGCGCGAGATTAACCAGACCGTTCCAGCATGGGCGCTCAACCTTGCCGCCGGTGCCATCTACCAATTGGATGACAACCTCGCTCTGGATGCCCAATTGGGAACGCGCTTCGACGACACCAATAACGCTGCCACCACCAGCCTCGAAGCGGGTGTTCTCTACGCCAACAGCAGCAAACTCGACTTTGGAGCCAAGGTCGACGCTGGCAATCTCTCGAGTTTTACAGAGACCCTAGCGCTACGACTTTTTCTGAACTTGCGAATCTGAGGTCGTCGGCTGGCCGGCTTCTCTGCCCTCCTGAGCAACACCCATCGGCAACGCCGCGCTACTCTGCGCGGCCGCCATCGATTGCGCGGGTGGCGGTTGTTGCCCCGGCCGTGCCAGCATCGAAAGCGGTGCCAGCGCCCGAAAGTGTATCGCTAGTGCCCAAAGCCGCACCATCGTCGCCGGCCACTCGAAACGAGCGCAGCCCGATAAGCTGGCCCTCTTCAGTCTCGATGCGGCATTGCCAGCGCCCGGTGGGATCCGCAGGCATGGCCGCAGTCCCTAGCTTCGATCGCAGCACGTGCCCTCGGCACTGCTTCATGAGGCTTGGCGTAACCCGAGCAAGCTCTTTGCCGCGGTGCATCCAAACATGGACGATGTCGTCGTTAATGCCGCCTGGCTCGGTAATTTCGCTAACGCAGCGCAGCTGGTCGAGCTTGTCGGGAGACGTCTGGACAAGCGGCCCTGGCACGCACTCGTAGGAGCCCGGAGTTCCGTGCCCAATGCCACCAGCAGGCATTGCCATCGGTGCCGGCGGGACGAATTGTCGTCCCATAAAGCAGCCAGCGGCCAAGATGACGGTCGATAGCATGACAAGCGAAATGCCCCGGCTACTAAAGACCGATTTTAGTGGGTAGCTAAGCAGCGCAACCGCTGTTGGTGTGATGACTGCGGCGATCATTAGCGAGACAAAGTGCGCAAAGTGAAAACTAAGAGGAAGTAGTAGATTTAGCACCGAAAACATGCACAGGCCGTACATTCCGGCTGCGAGATTGCGGTGTTCCATAATGAAGTTGTCAAAGACCAAATCCATTGTAGAGAGCACGGCGCAAAGCAAGAGCAGTGGCACGATCCACCAATTCCATGAGTCGATCGACCACATGGCACTGGAGGCGTAAAGCGGCACCAGAAAGAAGAACATCTGCTGGTACATTTGTTTGATGACGTAGTTCGTCACCAGGCGCATCCCCTTCTTTACGAAGCGTTCATCGGGTTTGCGATTCGCCGGCCCGACGATAAAACGGAAGGCCACAAAGATAAGCATCCAACTCGCGACCAAGGCGATGAGAACTTTGTCGGCGTGCGCCAGCCCTTTGCGCGCAAAGGCCATGACAACCACGCCAAAGCCCAGTGCGAAGAAGCTGTGCAGCCACCAAATCTTTTGCATGATGCGCCGCAGCCCGGAAACCGGAACTACTGGCGCGGCAGCGACATCTGCAGGTTTAGACACCGCTCCCTTTGGATTCGCTATCGATCATCTCTTTGATGCGTTCCAAAGCCGTCTCAATGGTGTCCATGCTTGGGCCGAACGAGAAGCGAAGGTGTTGTCGGAAGCGCGATGGCCTGCCCGATCGGCGACGGCCCGGATTTACATCGAAGAACTCGCCGGGCACAGCAATGACTTTGCGCTCGAGTGCCTTGCGAAAGAAGCTCATGCCGTCATTTATGCCCGCTGGCAAATGCGCGGCCGAGGCCCAAATGTAGAAGGTGCCTTCGGGCGGAAGGTCGATGCCAAAGCCCATATCGCGAAGGCCAGAGAGCATGCGCTCGCGTTTTTGCCCAAAGGCTGCCGAGATGGCTGCGGTTTCCTGCTTGGTCGACTCGACATCGAGCAAATCGATTGCTGCGCGCTGCAAGGGCCTTGAACCGCCACCATCTAAGAAGGATCCCGAGCTAGCGAGACCGTCGATTACGCTCTTTGGCCCGAGTGTCCAACACACGCGCCAACCGGGGTATCGCCAGTTCTTTGTGAGCCCGTCGATAATCACGACTGGGTCTTTATCCACATCTTCGACGTAGGCTGCCGAACTCGTTACACCGCCAGCGGCAACCAGATCGGGGCGCCAGACGTAGTGCGAGTAGAACTCGTCGGCCAAAAGCGTGCAGTCCAATTCGCGTGCGCTCGCCACCCAATCGGCCATCGCATCGCCGCCCACCACTTTGCCGGTTGGATTGCATGGATTGGAAAAGAGAATCGCCGCCAGCCCGCGACCGTTAATTTCTCGACGCAGCTCGTCATTGCTAAAGGCGTAGCCACGCTCCGCTTCCAAGAGAATCGGAATTGAAGTGAAGAGGCCAAAGGCATCGAGAAGTTCTTCGTAGGCAGTGTAGTCGGGAAGAAAGTGCCCCAAGTTTACGCGGCCCAAGGCTGCAGCGACCCGTGTGAGAGCAGCGCGGCCACCACCCGAAATCGCCACGTTCTCGGCGCTGTACTGGGATTTCATGCCCCGGCGATAGAGCTTGTTGTACATGCTGGCCACCGCCTCTCGCAGCTCCCAGAGCCCAGCCACCGGCGCATACTCTTGGTCGGCCATGTCAATTGGAACCTGGCAGATGCGGTCGGGCGCGCCGGGAAGTTCGCCGGCCTCTGGCATGCCCTGGCCCAGATTGCACCACTCTGAAGCTTCGGTTGAGAAGCCTTTTTTACTGGCCTCTGACGTTACGTAGATAACGCCTGTCCTTGGCACCGCGCGAAAGGCCATGGGCAAATCAGCGGCACTGCTCTGGGTTCTCGAAGTCGACATCGGCCGCTAGCCTAGCCAGATTCGCCTACAGAAACCAACACAGGAGATCATTTGAAGACCGGTCATCGAAGCCATAACGTGGCCCGCCTCGTGAGCATTCCCACAGGCTGTAATGTGGTATAGGCCATAGCCAGTGTTAACCCTAGGCGAAGTGCGCGGCCAGAGCCGAGTGGTAGAGCTTCTGCAGCGGGCGGTCTCTGGCGATCGAGTGGCCCAGTCGTACCTCTTTGCAGGTCCAAAAGGCAGTGGCAAGTACACCGCTGCCGTGGCTTTGGCGAAGGCTGTAAACTGCTTAACCGCACCAGGTATCGGGTGTCACGAGTGCACCTCGTGCAGCAAGATCGACGACGGTATCCACCCGGATATTCGCACCCTCAAGCCCGAGGGAACCAAGGGCAATATCCCGATCGCGACCATCCGCAAACAAGTGATTCCGGCGCTCGCAATGTCGCCTCACGAAGCCAATGCGCGATTCTTTCTCATCGCCGAGGCCAATACGATGCTGGGGCCTGCGGCCAATGCACTACTTAAAACCCTTGAAGAGCCGCCACCGCGCACCCACTTCATTCTCTGCACTCGGGCCCCGAGCCAGCTCTTGCCAACCATTCGCAGTCGCTGCCAGCGCGTAAACTTTCAGCCCCTTTCACCAGAGCTTCGGGCGCAGATGCACGGCGAAGACGAGCAGGCAGAGACGATTCGGCTACTTTCTACGAGAATTTCTGAGCAGATTGACAGTCGCGGCTTGGACGGAATTCTCGGTGTCGCCAAAGATGCAAACGATCGAGTCACGCTGATAGGCGCGCTTGAACAGTGCGTACAAACCTGTCACGACGCGGCGCGCGCCAGTGCCGAGGCGGCAGACCTTGCCTCGGCAAAGGTGCACGCACGTCGCGCAGGAGAAATTCTTGAGAGCTTGGTCGCAATCCGCGAGCACAACGCCCACGGCCAACTTGCCGTAGAACATTTACTGGTGGCCCTACGAGGGTTTCCCCTTCCTACTGTTTCTGGAGTCCCAAGTTGAGTGATAGCCCAAATAAGCCTGAAGGTAGCGGCGACGGAGCGCGCAAGCGAAGGCGAAGGCGGCGCAAACCCGCCGATGGCAGCGCCAACTCGGGCGCTGCACAGTCGCAGCCGAGCAAGTCGGAGCGCCCTGCGAAGTCGCCCGCGAAGTCGCCCGCGAAGTCGCCCGCGTCGAGTTCTGCAAAAAAGCCGAGCGGCGAAGACAAGTCCGCACGAAAGCGCCGCCCGCGAAAGCGTGGTGGCGCGGATGGCGGAAGTTCGAATCGCCAGCGCTCCCCCAATGAGGACAAGGGTCGTTCGCCAAGCCCACCGCGGCAACCGGAAGCACGCGCCAAAGAGCCCGTTGCCAAGCCCGAGCGGCCTGTCGATGAAGGCTGGCAGTTAACACCGCCACCACCAGCAGATCGTGCACCGGCGGATGATCCTCAGGCCGTCGATGCAGCCATTCTCAAACCTGGCGATGCCCCTTGGGGTGACGACAGCGGCGCCGAGACGCCTGAGAATACGCTTTCAGCCAACCTGCCAAGCGATGTGCCTTCGAGCGAATGGGACCCGACGAGCGCGCCGCTTGGAAGCCAGAAGAACGGCTACGATGGCCAACTTTCTGCCCGCGTTGCCAACGTCATTGCCGTTCGCTTTGTGACCGCAGGTCGCCTCTATCTCTTTGATGGTGGTGATGACGTTTTCAAACGCGGTGATCGAGTTGTTGTCGATGGCGAGCACGGAAGACGCATCGCAACCGTCGGCACTTCGAGTTCAAGGCAACCGCAAAAAGGCACGTTGAAACGCATTTTGCGACGCGCGACAGCCAGCGATCTCGAGCCCGATCGGGAAGAGGAATGCCGCGCGCACCTTCGCACCGCAAAGGATCTTGCAAAGAAGCAGGGCTTGGCAATCAAAGTCTTTCGAGCGCAATTTGATGGGCCAAAGCGCATGAGCATCTACTACGCCTGCGAGCAAAAAGCTGATGTTCGCGGTCTTGGCCGAGCGCTTAGCAACGCGCTACCTGTGCAAGTCGAGTTGCGGCACACGGGTGCTCGCGACGAGGCAAAGATGGTCGGTGGCATCGGCTCCTGCGGACAGGAATTGTGTTGCACAACCTGGCTGCCGGCGTTTGTTCCGGTCTCGATCAAAAATGCCAAAGACCAAGGGCTGGTGCTAAACCCAACCAAAGTGAGTGGCCAATGCGGGCGGCTTAAATGCTGTCTAGTGTACGAGCAAGCCCACTACTCCGAGATGCGCAAAGGGTTGCCAAAGCTTGGCAAGCGCGTCGTCACCAACGACGGTTTCGAAGGGCGCGTCATCGAAGTCGATGTACTGCACCAAAAAATTCGCGTTGGCATCGGCCGCGGAGAATCCAAAGTCTATGGCAAGGGCGAAGTCGAGCCAATGTTCGCCTCCCAACCGCAGACGCAAGGCAAAGCCAAGAAGCGCAAACAGCCGGATGAGGCTGCTGCACATGCTAACAACGAATCATCACCGTCGAATTCAGCCCCTTCGAATTCACCACCTTCAGACGTAACCAAGGAAGCAAGCAATGACAAAGACTGATAATCGCAACGCCACCCGAGTTGCCCTCAACGTCCCGATCCTCATTGAATCGATCGGCCAACCAAAGATCGAACTCCACCCAGCGCTGGCCAATGTGTATTCCCGAGTGCACCCCGAGCCAAGCGGTGACAAGTTCCCAGGTCTCCTTCGCGATCTAAGCACTAACGGTGCCTTCGTCTCGGGCGACGCAATCCCACTTCTCTCGCGCATCGCCTTCTCATTTGAACTTGAGGATTTTGGCCGTGTCGAAGGCATTGGCTGGACGATGTGGCGACGCGAAGATGACTGCGAAATCCCCCGCGAAGGTCTCGATCCCGCTCGCCTTCCCAAAGGGTTTGGAATTCTCTTCGAAGCCATTCCTCTCGATGCCAGGCTCGCGATCCACCGCATGGTTCAGCGCAAAAGCTAACCCTCGCAACACAAACGCAAGCGATGTCAGCCAAGTCCACTCCCTATCGGTTTAAGCCGCGCTTTGTCGGCGTTGCCTTTGTAAGCCTCTCCATTGGAGTGGTGCTCATTGCTGCGTCGGCGACTCTCACCCCCGATCGCTTTAGTAGCATCTTCGCCCTCATCACTGGCGCCGCTGGTGTTTTTCTTAGTTTCACCTACCTGCGATCTCCTGTTTGGCGTCTCTCGGTAGATATTCAAGAGTCGGCCTTGGTGATTTGGAGTGGAACCGAGGAAAAACTTCGCCTACCGTGGAGCGACGTCACGCGGGTCGTTATGGATCCGGATCGAGAAGTGTGCTTTGTGGATGGCGGCTCGCCAGATCGAAGCTTGCTTGTGCCTGGCCCGGCCGCTCCGGCAAGCTACGTCATCTCCAAGCGCGACAAACTCATCGATGCGATCTTGGCTCACGTGCCAAAGGACATCATCACCAACCCAGACGATGTGGATCCCGCGAGCTTGGTTTCGACAAGTTCCGATTCGAAGTCCTCCGATCCCAAGTCCTCCGATTCCAAGTCCTCCGATTCCAAGTCCTCCGATTCCAAGTCCGAGACAAACTCTTCTGAATCCAAGTCCGACACCAGCGAGTAACGAGAGCCGATGTACCACCGCTCAAAAGGACTGAGCTTCGAGGCCGCTCTGCGAGACATGGGCGCCTCGAGCCCAAAAGGTCGTGTCATGGCCGCCGAGACTCTTGCCAGTGCCCAGGGCGAAGAGCAGCGCGACCAAGCCTTTGATGCACTGGCCGCCGGCATTGGCGATGCCAAGCCAGAAGTGCGAACAACGGTCTGCTACTCGCTTGCAGCCCTCGAGTTGCCCGCCGCCTGGGAGCTAATTGCGCTCTGCCTCTCGGATGCCGTTCCCGAAGTTCGGCAAAGCGCAGCCATTGCCCTCGGCACCCTTGGCGCGAAACCCGCTTTCGATGCCCTTGCTGAGGCGCTCCGCGAAGGCCCTGCCGATCTGCGTTTTCAGGCAGCCACCTCACTTGTCGAAGTTGATGCCGAAGCCGCCTACCCACTCTTGATTGCCACCCTTGCCGAAGAAGAAGACGCCGAAGTGCTTGGCGCTATCGCCCTCTCGCTTGGTGCCATCGGCAACGCAGAGTGCGCAAATGCCATCGCAGATCTCTTGGATCACAGCGCACCGCAAACCCGTTTAGACGCAGCCTATGCCTTAGCCCAACTTGGCGATCGGCGAGCCAGTCAAACCCTGGCGACGTTTCTCGCTGATGCCGACCTTGGATGGGATGCGGTCATCGCGCTGGAAACCCTCGGCGCCGATTCGCTATCGCATTTCGAGGCATTCCTCGAGAGCCCAGCCGGTGAAGCTCGGGTGCGCCTTCGAGCAGCGGGCGCACACCTTACTCTCGGCGAAGGCACCCATGCGTCCGCGCAAACGTGTCTCATCGACGGGCTTCGCTCTCGCAAAGTCGAACTTCGTGGCCTGGCCCTAGAAGAGCTATCCAAGTGCGCTGGCGACTGGGCCAAACCCGCCCTTCTCGCTCTTCACAAAAGTTTCCGCGGGCGCCGAATGCGCGACGAGATCGACACTGTACTTGCACAACTCGAGGCTGCGTGAGCGAACTCTACTTCATCGACTCGCACTGCCATGTGGACGCCGCCGACTTCGATGAAGATCGAGAGGCCATGTTGGCGCGTGCCCAAGCAGCCGGCGTTCGCGAACTCATTGTTGTTGGCGCAAGTGGCAGCATCGAGCAAGCCCGCAGCACTGTCGCCTTTGCCGCCAGCCATCCCAATATGTATGCCACCGTTGGCATTCATCCTCACGAAGCGGAAAAGGTTGAGGACAGCTGGTGGCCCGAACTTTGTGCCCTTGCGGCGCAGCCCGAGGTTGTGGCGGTTGGCGAAACCGGGCTCGACTTTTATTACGACTCCTCGCCCCGCGAGATTCAGAAGCGGCGCTTTCGCGATCACATCGAACTTGCGGCCAAGCTCGACAAGCCTCTCATCTGCCATATCCGCGACGCCCACCCCGAGGCCATCGAGATTCTCGAAGATCATGCAGCTGGGCGGGTCAAAACCATTATCCACTGCTTTACAGGCTCGCCCGTAGAAGCGCGCAAATACACGGAGCTTGGGTTCTACATCTCATTCTCGGGCATCGTCACCTTCAAGGGCAAAGCAACCCGCCAGGTTCGCGAATCGGTTTCCTGCGTACCGCACAAGCAACTTCTCATCGAAACCGATTGTCCATATCTGGCGCCCGTCCCAGAGCGCGGCAAAAGAAACGAGCCGGCGTTCCTTATTAATACGGCGCAAATCGTCGCAAATGAGGCTGGGCTCAGCCTCGAAGCGCTTGCAGCGATCACCGTTGCGAACACCCGCGTCGTCTTCGGCTTGACATCGGGCTGAGGCCCCCTGTATATAGGCCGCCTTGATCTGTGTGGGGCTGCTTTAACGCCTCGAAATATCAGGAGTTAATCATGGCAACACGAATCGGCCTTCTGGGCAAAAAAGTAGGAATGACTCAAGTTTACACCGAAGACGGGGAGCGTATCCCAGTTACGGTGCTTCAGACCGGTCCAAACTACGTGCTCGGTAAGCGCACGGAAGAGCGAGACGGTTACACCGCTCTTATCCTTGGCTTCGACGAAAAGCACGCACGTCTGGTTAACAAGCCAGAGACGGGTTTCTTCAAAGCAGCAGGCGTCGCGCCTCAGCGCTTTGTCCAAGAAATCCGCCTTCCCGCAGAAGAGTGCGAGAAGTTCGAAGTTGGCTCGGAGCTTAAAGCTTCCGACATCTTCGAAGATGGTATTCCACTCGACGTCACCTCGAAGTCCATCGGTAAGGGCTTCCAAGGTGTCATCAAGCGCCACAACATGTCGGGTACCAAGGCCACTCACGGTGTCCACGAGGTCTACCGACATGGTGGTTCTATCGGTTGCCGCCTAACGCCAGGTCGCGTTGTCAAAGGCAAGCGAATGGCTGGCCACATGGGCGATGCCACAACCAAGATCCAAAACCTTCAGCTGCTCAGCATCAACGCAGAAGAGAACTACATTCTCGTCCGCGGTTCTGTTGCAGGTGCTAAAGGCGCTTACCTCACCATTACCAAAGCTATGACTCGCGAAGCCTACAAGCGCGTCGGTATGGGTCAAGAGGAAGCACGCTCGAAGAACCCGCTCAAAGCCTCCAAGCAGGCTGCTGCTGGTCGCGCATAAGCGCTACCCGCTTCAAGCGAATCACTCTCGAGACACCAGCGAATGGATTTTATCCATTCGCTGTTTGTCCTCCCGAAGGATTTCGCTTTCTCTACTATCTCAAGCATCCCTAAGGAGTATCTATGGCGCGTTCCAAACTCGGTGATCGCAAGTCCCGTAAGGACCGTTTCCACCAGAATGCCCGAAAAAGGGGTTTTAACTCCCGTGCTGTCTTCAAGCTTGAAGAAATCGATAGCAAGGCCAAGCTCATCGAGAAAGGCCACCGGGTCCTCGACTTGGGATGCGCACCAGGCTCGTGGCTGCAATATGCCGCGACTCGAACTGGCCCCTCGGGAACTCTCGTTGGTATCGACCGCTTCGAAGTCGACCTTGGCTTGCCAAACGGCCGAACGGTTGTTGGCAACGTCTACAAAGTTGAGATCGACGATTTACTTGGCGACCTAGAGAACTTCGATGTCGTGCTCTCCGATATGGCTCCCGACACCACCGGTGTTCGCTCTGTCGATCAAACTCGCTCAGAACAACTCTTTGAACGAGCTCTCGATATCGCTGCTGCCACCCTCATTCCAAATGGTGTCTTTCTTGGCAAGCTCTTCCAAGGGCCCGAGTTTCAAACCCTCATCAAACGTTGTCGGCACGACTTCACCAAAGTGAAGATCATTAAGCCCGAGGGCAGCCGCAAAGAGTCCATCGAGCAGTACATCTGCGCCACGGGATTCCGCGGGCAAGCAACGCCGACGTAAGAGAACTCATGATTCGTATCGACATCCAACCTCATGATCCGCCAGCCCTGCGACCTATCGCTCGGGCTGTCGCCGAACTGCATCGCGGGGCTGTTGCCGCCTATCCAACCGACACGCTCTACGCACTTGGATGTGCCATCGACGCAAAGCGCAGCGCAGAGTCGCTCTACCGAATCAAGGGCATGGAGAAGAGCCAGAGGCTCGCCCTTATCTGTCCAGATCTAAGCACAGCAGCCCTGTACGCCCATTTCTCGCAAGCTGCATTTAAGATGGCGCAACGCATCTTCCCCGGTCCCTACACAATGGTGCTTCCGGCAACTCGTGAAGTTCCGCGAATTCTAATGGACCGCAGACGACGCACCGTTGGCATCCGCATTGTCGACCATCCAGTCACGGCAGCCTTGGTTCGCGGCCTTGGTCGGCCTTTGCTTACCACCAGTGCGATTGGCAGCGACGGCGAACTCTGCATCGACGCCGACGACGTCGAAGAGCAATTCCCCCGCGGTCTCGACTTTGTGATCGATAGCGGCCCTACACCTGGCGGTGTTTCAACCGTACTCGGCGCTTTTGGCGAAGAAATCGAACTCATTCGCGAAGGCATTGGCCCGGTTCCCTAGTCGTCCAACTAGGTGTTTTTCTGTCGCGAAGTAGCCGGCCCTTAAACTGTCGCGGCGGTGCCGATAACGAGGTGCATGCCGGCAAGTTCCTCGCGACTGCTCTCGCGCCAAATCTCACTCCACACGTCGGGGTGGGCAGCAATAAGCTCGTAGAAGCACTGACCATCCAACCGGCCAAGCTCTGTGCTTTGGTTTGCCCGAATCGTGACGGCAGACGCCTGCCCTTGCAGGACGCCAACGTCGCCGAAGTATCCTCCGGGCTGTAGAACCATGACAGCGCCACCTGGGCCAAGCACTTCGACCTCGCCTGACAATACGAGGAAGAAGCCGCCAACTCGGCCACCCTCCTCGATGATCGCTTGATTTTCCGCAGCTCGCACGGGCTCGAACATGCCAACCAAAGCCGCCCGATCATGCTCATGCAAGCTTGAGAATAGCGGCGAGGTGCTCATGAGAGCGTCGCTGCATCGCTCTCGATAGAAAAGTTCTAAGGTCGACCGAGCGGCCGGAAATCGATCGCGCAAGCCATCGATTGCGGTAACCGGCACTTCCACAACTCGAACCGGCCCATTGGCGACCGCAGCACCCAACGCATATCGCTCGTCGGACTGGCTTAGAAAGGCCGAGGCGCCAACAAGAGCTCCGGGGCCAACCGAGGCCCAACGTGCCAATGCAGAGGAGCGCGATGCAGGATCGCGTTTTAACAACTGCAGCTGCCCCGATTGCACAATCCGACAAGCCACGAGCGAAGCGCCCTCGCTAACGACCATGGCGCCCGTAGGATACTCTTGAACCGTTGCAGCGGCGAGCAGGACATCCAGTGCGTAACGCGGCAATCCTTGAAGTGCACCAAGCGCCGATGCCTCGATCTGTGGCTCCCCCTGTGAGGATTCGTTCAGAGCAAGCGACTCAAGAGCCGATGGCGCCGCTTTCGAAAATTGCCGCCCAATCACAAGAGTGCCTGGAATCGCCGGCAAATCCTCGTCGTTGGACTCTTGCTCGGCCATGAAGGCAACCAAGTCAAAGTTCGCATCAACAATGGTCGCATCTTCTAGCGATGGACCATCATCGTCATCGATAGCTCGTGGTGGACTTGGGGTTGGCGGAGGCGCGAGCGTTGGGGGCGCGAGCGTCGGTGGATCAAAACGTGCTGACTCAAGCGATACCTGTGGCACATTGCGCTCGAACTGCTGCGTCGTAACGGTCTCAATGCGTTTCTTAGCTGACAGTGGCGGCGGTGACAGCGGCAGAGGTGACAGCGGCTGAGGTGACAGCGGCAGAGGCCGCGACTGTCGTGGCGTCGCTCGGCGCATGGCCGGCATCGGCGGTTTTGGAGGCGTTACTGGTGATGTTGGAAGTCGCAACGGCTGCGACGGAGGCAGACGATTTGCCGTTACAACTTCGCTCTCCGATTTCGCTCGACCAACCGGTGGCGGTGTTTGTGCCGCGTGATTCAAATCTTGCAACCGAAACCCCGAACCAGAAATTCTCTGAGAGTCTCCGACCTTCGATGGATCGTGTTTGGGCGGCGCACCGGGAACCGTATTATCCGGAATTGGCCTTCGGGTTCCAAGTACGATGCTATCGCTTACTCGCTGGCTGCGATGCCCGGTCCCTGTGGGTCGAAGGCCCGGCAGCGTTGATCCCGATCCTCGATCGGATAGCGGCGTGGGCATGCTCGTCGGACGCTTGCGTCGCCCCTCGTCACCGATGGTTGGTGCATCCGGCCCGAGAAGCCCACCAGGCGGTAACTTTGGTGACAGCGGCGAGGCGACAGTGCCTTGGTCTTCCTGCTGTCGCTTACTCTCGAGGTAGGCGTAGATTTGCTGGGCTTGCTCGTGCTGCGGGGCAAACTCCAGAACGCCCTTGCACACTGCCAAGGCCTGCCCCGAGCGGCCGCTAAGATCGTAGCTCTTGGCGACCGCAAGGTAGTGCTCAATCGCTTCCGAATGCTCGCCAATGTCACGCAAGAGCGACGCTAGCCGGATCCGCAATACAACATTGGCCGGGTCATCCCGCAGCTGCTTTCGCAGCTCCTTGATGGCTTTCTTTGGCTTCATGCGAGAGCGGAGTCGAGAGGTCTTATTCGGGTGTGAGCGTCTGCTTGTAGTTGAACGTTACCGGCCTTGGCATCGCTGGCAGCGTCCACTTGTTGGCAACACTGTCCATGCATTGATTGAACTGTTCGCTCACGCGTGGGTTGAATGTGGTTTTGGAAACCTTGCCGCTGGTTTTGTAAGACACCCCAATGTTGAGTGTCACGGTCTTCGATGATAGCGCCGAGTTCTTCTTAAGTGCACCTTGGTAACACTTCTTGATAGCGCCTCTTGACCCCTTTAGTCGCTTTACAAAGGCTTCGTAGAGTTCGGCATCCTTTGCATTGCCAGCCGGGTCCTTGCTGCCACTTGGCCCATTGTCCTTGCCCGAAGCAATTGTCATCACTTCACCTTCGATGGTGACAACGACTTCCCCTTCTCCATCCGTCGTCCCGCCGCCTGACTCGAGCTCAAGGATTTGCTCATTGAGCTTGTCGATGTACGCGACCTTCGCCTGAAGATTTTCGTTGCACTGCTTGAGACTCTCTGCCGTTTGCGGGTCGGCTTTGACAACCGTCTTGCCCTTGCAACCGACACTCGCGAGGCCAAGTACCAACGCAGCGCATGCCATGATGTTTCTCATCTACTCTTCTCCATCTTTCTTCGAGTCGCCGGAGCCACTCTGGCGTGGTGGGCGCTCCATCAGTCGCCTCACCGGTCGTCCCGCTGCGAGATGTTCGGAGACAATCTCACCGACATCCGCGATTGTGACATGATTATACATGGTTGCCTTCCCGCCTCTAGTCAGCGGCTGGGTTGCCAACACAAACTTGGGCGGAGCGGCTTGTTCGCGAGCCTCGAGGACCAGCACATTGGGGCCTCGGCGGCACCGTCCATAGCAGCTCTGCCACTGCATTTCGACATCCGGGAGGTCGCCTGCGGCAAGCAGCCGTCGAAATTCCTCGGCAAGAGAGCTTGAGTGCCTCTCATCGCCGCAACTGGGACCACGACAGACTCGGACTTTATATTTTCGCTCCACAAAAAAACGCTCCAGCACATTGTCGCGCTGGAGCGTCGTTGTAGCCAGACTGAGCAGGCTATTTCTGGGTTAGTTCCTACTTTGGAGCCGCTGCCTTTGGAGCCGCCGCTTTGGGCGCTACCGCTTTGGGCGCTACTGCCTTGGGCGCCGCCGCTTTGGGAGCGGCCGCTTTCACCTTGGCTTTGGCAGCAGCTTTCCCAGATGGAGCCTTGCCCTTTTTGCCCGCATCCCCCTCTGTGGCTTCCGCACCGTCGGCCGGCGCACCTTCCACGGTAGGACGCTGGATCAGCGCACGGCTTGCGTACTCGGCCACAGTTGGCTGGCTTAAAGGGTCTTCAGCAACGTAGGAGACAATCTCGCGCTCTGCTGTACCACCGGTGCTAAGGAGCACGTCAATGGTGGCTGAGACGGCATCAATTTGCGTAGCAAACGCAGGGTCTGCTCGATAGACAAGGAGGAAGCTACTAAGCGTGCTGCGCTCGGCACCAGCGCCAATGCGCCCCAGTGCGCGGACGAGATGAACAAGGTCGCCCACTGCCGTCGATGGTGATGTGAGGTGGGCAATAAGCCCTTCAACAGCTTTACCGCGAAGGCTGGCATCGATACCAGCAGGATCCATAGCGGCGATTGCCTGCGCTGCAATCCCAATAGCGCGAGGCTTGGTGCCCTCCACGTAGTCGTGCCTGACATCGAGCGCTTCAACCAAGTATGGAAGCCCCGCTGGATCTTTGCGATCCACCAACACTTGCGCTGCGGTCTGCAGCAAGTACGGAGGAGTCTTATCGTTCTGAATGAGCACAAGGAGGTCGCGAGTTACGTCTCCACCTTTAAGCTGCGAGAGCGCCGTAACGGCAAATTTCTTAACGTCATTGAAGCGCGCATCTCGGTCACGGGCGATGGAGGCAAGTGCTGCCGCCGTGCCGCTCGCTTCGCCATCTCGCTCGTTGGGAGCCCAGCCGGTAGCGTCAAAGGTGCCACCGATAAACTGCCCTGGAATCTTGGCTTCGTAGATGCGCTGGCCGGTAACCGGATCAAGAGCACCAATTTCGCCAAGCATCGAAGCCATACCGATGGACGTTCCGAGTTGTGCAGAAGCAACGATATCGACGCGAGGATGGTTGTACGCCCACTCAAGGTCACCTGAGGTTGCGGAGAATCCAAAGAAGAAGCGGTAGGTTTGGACCGTTACAAGGTCGTTGCTAAAGGCGAGCTTGTCGTCGGCAGCATCTGCATCCCAAAGAACGCGATTGCGGTCGTAGGCCGAGTAACCAGCTTGGATTGGATCGAATGCGTCCCAGTGATAGTGAACGCGAATAAAGTCCTTTGGAAGCTTTGCGTTGCCGTAGGTTGACTGTGCGCGCTTGCCGGAAGCTGCTCGTTCGTCGAGCAAGAAGACACCGGCCTTCGATCCAAAGTAGACGTGCTCTGGTGTGGTTCGAACAAAGGAGATTTCCTCGTCGATGCCGCGAATTCGCGTGAGTTGCTTGCCGTTCTTTGCGTCAAGAATCGCAAGCCACTGCTTCATGAAAGGGCTAAAGACCAGGCCACCGCGAGCTTCTGGAGCGCCAAGAGCGCCATTGGACTCTGCGTCCCAAAGCTCATCGCCGGTTTTGCCGTTCAGTGCTTGAAGCACCCAACTGCGTCCGCCCGATTTCATCGTGAAGTAGACGCGATCCGTATCGGCTGCGGCACCGACAAAGGTGCCGTCGAGCGGCGTCGACCAAAGCTGTGCACCGGTTCGCACATCGCGACCGACCAAGGTGTTCTCACCTTGCCTGTGCGCGACGAAATCACGCCCGACAACAACCTTTGAAGACACGTCTGCCTCTACGCGCCAAAGCTCCTTCTTAGCCTCAAGGTCAAATGCGACCAATTGCTTTGGAGTGCCACGGGCAGCCAGAAATACCATCGGCTTGCCGGTGCTGTTGATGGGGCCGGCCGGCGGCGCTTTTACCGTCGCAAAGGCTGCGGTGAGTTTGGCAGGATCGTTGTCACCCGACGACAGACCAAAGCTACCGGTGCCACCGCAGGCGCCAGCGAGTGCGAGAACGAGAGCAACGGCAATGTGCTTCGTGGTTCCGAATTTGTGAGTCGTGGCCATGGCTACATTCCTCCCAATCGATTTTCGATAATTTGTTCAGCCTCGGTGCGAGAAGCGCGCGGCGGCTTTTCGGGAATTGCCCCGACGTAGTTTGTGAGTTGCTCTAGAGAATCGTTGCCTGGAATTTTACCTAGGGCTTTTACGACCTCGATTCGAGCCTCTTCAGGCTTAAAGTCGGGGCGCATCAAAATGGCTCCGAGGCAGCGAGCCAGAAGTCCATCGGGCGCTTGACCGATGAGTTCGCTAACAGCGCGAGCCAAATCGGGGTTCGCAAGGGAGGCGAGCGCAGGAGCAGCCGCTTCGTCGCCCTTCTTCAAAAGGCTCATCAGCGGCTCGATTGCCTGCTTGACGTTTTGCGCAGCAAGAATCTCTGCCGCCGACGCGCGAACACTCTTATGAGGATCGCCAAGAGCCGCTAAGACCATCGCTTTTGCGCGCTTATCGGTTAGCGCAGCCATCACGCGAAGCGCCGAGCTGCGAACCTTTGCGTTGCGGTGGTGCATGTAGAACGACACCACGTCAAACGAGTTTTGCTTGGCCTTTAGTGCGACCGCATCGAGGGCTGCTGAAGCCACTCGCGGGTGAAGCCCCATCGCCAGACCATCCAGAAGTTCGCCCATCGCGTTTGGCGACTTGCTTGTGCCCAGGGCGGTGGCAGCCGCGACGGCCTTGTCCACATTGCGACTTCTCAGCTCGGATTGCGCTTGGGGAGCGGCCTTTCCGGGTTTGCGACGCTGGGCGTCTGCCGCTTGGCTTGGTGCTGAGAGTGCGAGGGCTAGACATAGCCCAAGTCCCATTTTTGAGAATCCGATTTTCGTCATACGAGCCTCTTTCCACACCCGACGCCTCTTTGGATAAGAGGGGCGTTAGGAATGCTCGCTTGGTACCCCAAGGGCCCAGGAAAATCAACGACTCGGCAGGCTTAGGCGCCCGCGAACCAAAGCCTAATCCTCGGTGAAATCGACCTTGCCCGAATGCTTCTTTTCTTCGCCAAGAATATGAAAGGTGCCCTGAGCCAGGATGACTTTGCGGCTCTCCATCGTGATCATAATTTTCTTGTTCACACCGAAGAAGGCGCGCTCGAGCTTGATGTGGCTGATGAGAGAGGTTTGTCCTCGTCCCTCAGTGAATTGCTCAAATGAGTTGACCAAGTGTCGGCGCCCGGTCGTCACGTCGTAGAGCTTGACCGTCACTTCCAGATCGTTCAGTGGCTTGCGGAAGAATGCCGCCACGTAGATCTTCCAGCTCTTGGTCTCCTTGTCCTCGGCGAACTTGGTTTTCTTGCCCTTCTTAAGCTTCTGAATATACGCAGAAGCGCTCTTGGCGCTGGTTGGAAAGCGCTTATCCGAAGTTAGAATTTGGCCGCGAAACACCTGCTCCGGGCTGCGCTTTGCGAACGCCTCCTGGTGTGTGAGAAGCAGTCCCAGCATGATGCCGGTGGCTAGTAAAAATCGCATTCCGAATCGGTTGGCTGGCACTCGCGCTCCTAGAGTAAATCTGATGACAGGCGTTGGACGTATACCTTAGGCAATCTATGCAATCGCCCGCAAGCCAGTCACCCCTCCGGTGGATCGGCTCGCGCTGGCTCTGCCAAAAGACTAGCAATTTCAGTAAGCTTCTCGGCTTCGGCGTCGCCACACTTCTGGGAAAGAACCAAGCAGCGACGGCCAAGAGAGCGATACAACTCCAGATTCTCGCCGGGCCCGGCTGCCAGAGCCTCGGCATGAGCCCTCACCGTGGCAACATCCCCGCGGCGAATCGGCCCGGTCAAGGCTTTGGGAAGTCCGGTCTGGCGGACGTTGTCGAGTGCTCCTTGCGCCAGGTCGGCAAACGCTTCCCGGGCGGCGCTGCCCTCAATGCCAGCTTGGGCAAGAACGTCCTCGGCGAGGTCGAGAACACTCACAAGATAGTTTGAGGCTATCGCTGCGGCTGCGTGATAGGCCGCGAGTTGGTGTGCTTCCAAAGCCAGTACTGAGGCGCCAAGGGCCGCAGCGATTTGCTCGGCCGCCGCTCGCCCTGCTGTGTCGCCCTCGATCCCAAAGGTCGTCGATGCGATGGCGGCAAGAGTTTCCGCAGCCGAGGCAATGGCGCGAAGTGGATGCAGGAGACCAACGCCCCTGGCCGGCATATTCGAAAATACCGTTCCGGCCGCTCGGGATCCTGCGCAGTGCAGTAGCACTTGGGTGCCGCTCAGCACTCCATCGGCTGCCAGACGGTTTGCCAGAGATGCAATGGAATCGTCGCTGACTGCAAAGACGATCACATCGGCATCGCGCAACGCCTGGGGCCAATCGCCGGCAGCATGGGGAATCCCCGCAAACTCCCCTGCTCGCTTGGCAGCCTTGGCTCGGCGAGCCCACAGTCCAACCGGCGGCTGGCCGCGCGTTGCAAGAGCGCCTGCCAACGCCATCGCCACGGGCCCAGCGCCAAGAATGAATACCGATGGCGCGGTGCTCACGAGCGGTACAGCCCCCGGGCATCAATAATGGCTTGAACCCCTTGGGGAACCATCGGGACCGCCGACTCTCCACCTAAGAGTTTTTCGCGAATCCTCGTTGAAGACACATCTGGAGGTGCAGGAAGAACTCCTCCATCGTAACCGTGGCGTTGAAAGACAATCGGCGGAGCAAGCGTTGCGATCGCATCCCACGCATGCCACCTATCGGTTTCCAGCAGAATGTCGGCGCCTATCACCAAGCGAAACGCGTGGCTCGGATATTCGGCGACAAGAGCCTCCAGCGTATCGAGCATGCGCCCCTGCGGGTTTGGGAGCTCGTGCTCGATGGTCGAGACTCGGGCTCGCGCTCCCAAAGGTGCAATCAATGCCTCGCACATCGCCACTCGATCTTCGAAGCCGATTAGGGCCTTGCCAAAATAGTGGCGAAATGTCGGGATGAGCCACACTTCATCCACTGGGCTCGTTTCGAGCAGCATTAGGCACAACGCCTGGTGCCCAAGATGTGGAGGATTAAAACTCCCTCCAAAAATCGCCACGCGCGTCATCGGTAGAGAAGCCAGGATTGCCGTTCTTCAACAAACCGCGCCTCCGCTTCGGCCCAAGTGCTGGCGAGTGCGCCAAGGTCCGCCCCTGCATCAATCCCCTCGCGCAGTTCAGCCGACCCCGCTAGCAAGTCAAACGCAGGGATGTCGTCGACAAACTCGTAGGCATCGCTGCGCCAAGAAAAACTCTTAGACCACAAAGTTCGCACAGCCCATACGATTGCCACGCCGGTTTTGTAGGGAAGATAGGTATTGGCATCGGTAATGTGTTGCTGGATGCCATCACAGGCGATGCCCTCAAATTTATCGAAGGTGGGCGTAAAGGTCATTGGCCGAAAGGCGACGCCCGGCAGGTCCTGCTGCGCAAGCAGGGCAGCGAGCGCATCGCCGTCGACATACGGCGCGCCAGAAACCTCGAATGGGCGAGTGTGGCCCCTGCCCTCGCTAATACCGGTTCCCTCAAGCAAGCACATGCCCGGGTAGACCAGCGCGGTTTCTTGCGTAGGCATATTGGGCGATGGCAATACCCAAGGCAGCCCAGTGTCGCGAAAGCTCATCTCGCGCTGCCACCCTTGCATGGTCACGCAAGTGAGGTCGACATCGAGCTTCTCTTCACGCGCCGCCCAAGTCGCAATTTCGCAGGCGGTGAGACCATGGCGGTTTGGCAGAGAGCGAAGCCCGACAAAGGAGTCAAAGCCCTCGCGAATATCTCCACCCTCAACGCGAACCCCACCGATGGGATTTGGACGGTCCAAGACGACAAAGGCGACGCCAGCTTTTGCACAAGCGCGCATCGCCAAGACCATGGTCCAGACATAGGTATAATACCGAGTTCCGATATCCTGAATATCAAAGACAAGGACATCGAGGTCTTCGAGGCTTGCAGGCGTTGGCGTGAGCGACTCTTCCTCACTGCCGTACAAGCTGTGCACCCGAAGGCCTTTGGCGTTCGAGGCGGTATCGACAGAAACCATGTATTGGGCGTTGCCCCGAATGCCGTGTTCGGGGCCAAAGAGCGCCACCAGATTGTAGGCAGCCGAGAAGCGATCGACGGCGTGAACAACCTCAGTTGTCACGGTCGAGGGGTTTGCAATGAGCCCCACACGGCGGCCTTCGAGGCGCACCTCGCTTTGGCCTGCGAGCAAACGCTCGAGGCCGGTTTGTACTTTGGCCGACATGCTCACCTCGGTGCTACATGATGGGGACTGGCTTGAGCGTAACTTTGCCCCCGTCGGTCACCACTTTAAAACGCACTTCGCGAGCGCCATACTTTTGCTTAAGCGATGCCTCGTTGGCCATCAGCTTTTTGACAAAGCCATCGTAGTCGACTTCACCTTCTTCGCCGCTGGCTTGCCGTGCCGTGACGAACTCGCCGTGCACCCGTCGCAGATACTCTTCCATTGGCTCGGATGCCAAAGCCTCCGCTTCCGCCTGCTTTTGGTCGATCGGGGCTGATGGTTGTGAGACCGCGATATTGGGCAGTTGCGCCTGTGTTTGGATGATATTGCCATCCTCGTCAAACTCTTCTTCTCCGGGCTCTGGGCGCCCAAGAAGCCTTGCGAGCATCACATTGAGCGCATTTGCCAGCCCATCGAGGTCGGTTCCCACAGGTTCAAAGGTCCGGTTGAGATTTCCGTTAATAATGTCATTAACGCCAATCTCAATCTCTTCGAGTGGATGAAGGATTCGCCGAGCTGTGAGATGGATGCCGAGAAGCACCAGAATAATCCCTAGAAAGCCCACCATCAGAATTGCCATGCCGGCTGTGCCAACAGACTTGCTTGCATCGGTGAGCGAGATAAGAACCATGGCGCCAGCCTTTGGTGCCGGGTAGCTATCATCGACCTTCTTGCTAAAGTACCGCGGCAAACGGCCTGTGGTGGCTAGGTACTCTTTGCCTCCATGGGTCACCGAGCGAATGTCGCCAAGGCCACTCTTCGCTGTGAGCGCTTGCGCTGCGAGCCCATCGGCAAAGAGCATCTTGCCAAGTGACGATTGCTGCTCTTTCGCGCTGCCAAAACTCGAGGTGTGAATGCTGGTGTCGTAGAAGTAAACGACCCGCGCGCCCAAGAGAGCCTCTTGTTTGCGGGCCTCAGGCTGGGTAATGGCGTAGGCAACGAGGACTGTGCCAAGGGTAGAACCGGTTTCCGGGTCCAACACAGGTGCCACCGTAACCTTCATCGCTCCCGAGCCCTCGTAGTCCCAAATTTCGCTGGTCACGATTTGATTTGTGACCGATGCATCGAGTGCTGGGTACTTGATTTTCCCTCCACTCAAGTAGGTGTCAGGAACCGGATCGGGAAGTGGCTTGTTGCCGCTCATCAGGGCGATCAGTTTGCCCCGATCGTCGGTCATCGCCATGATGTCGGGTTGAGCCTCGTCTGGCGAGAGACCAGCTCGGAACTTCTTGAACACTGCCTCCGCCGCCAGCGGATCAGGTCCAAGCTCCCCTTCCAGAGAGTCAACCAGCTTTGGATCAAGCGCCAGGGCCTCGGCGTGCTTGAGAAGCCGAAGCATCTCCAGCGAAGAGTTCTGAATCAGAAGCTCCTGCGCCTTAGCAACACGTTGCCTAACGTCATCCTTAATGCCGCCCTCCAATGATGAGGTCGTCATCATGTACGCGGCTCCTGTAATTACCGCGATCAGTGCGCCTAGCACTGCGCCGATAGCTGCCCTCGACATACTCTCTCCCTTGGCCTAATCCATCCCTCACGGTTAAGAAGCCCCAACTTGGGAAGCTTCATCGAGGGTCTAAGCAGTAGTGATTATGAGGTTTCCCCTCGGTCTCTGTCAATTTGAGGCCCCATGAAAGCAAAGCGTTCACCAAGCAACTCGATTTGCCGACGATATCGGCGAAAATTACAGCCCGTCTTATTCGCCGAGTCGCTTCTGGATAATGTCGGTGCAATTGCCCACCGTACCTCTGATGCAGCTCGTCATTGCAACCCAGTAATCAATCCGCGTTTGCAGCTTCTTTGGGTCCCCAGGCACAAGGTAGAGCGTTTCCTCGCGTGGGCGAATCCCGGCTTGGCGCTCGTTGCAGTCCTCTGGAGCCACGCCCTTTTCATCCAGTTGCGGATTGCAGAGAGTCGATTGCGGCACCAAAACCAAGCTCAGAGACTGTCCGATCTCCCCGGACGGCCAACTCAATTCTTTACTGATGCCCGCAAAGGTGGCACGGGCCTTTAGCACCATGATTCGCACTTCGGCGACGTCGACCGCCTCCACAGATAAGATGCGTAGTTTGTCTTCCACGAACGTCTCATCGACCGCAAACTCAACTCCCGGGAGCACAAATGCCTCGTCGAGAATTTCCTTAGCAGATTTCGGAGTGGCATCTGGAGCGGGCGGTGGTTCGGAACGCGCCTGTTGTGGCTCTGATTCTCCGCGACTTAGAAAGAACGTCGTTGCGCCTCCCGCGATGACCAAGAGGGCAAGCCCCACAGCAAGGCCCCGGCGCCGCACGCGTGTGGGAAGGAGTTCATGCTCGGTTGGAGATGCTGATGCGGATGACTGCCGATTGTCGACAGGCGAAGGAGTAGTCGATGCTGATGCCGCGGAGCCAAAGGGCAGCGTCTCTCCAAAGGAGATGGCCTGCGAGCTGGTCTCTACCGGAGCTCCAGCCATCGCTGCCTCGAGTTGCTCGGTAAACTCCTTGGCGCTCGACTGTCGATCCTCAGGCGACTTGGAGATGGCCCGCATCAGGACGGCCTCAAAAGACGGCGGCACATCAATCCCTCGCCGACTTGGCGGAACAGGCACCTCATTGAGATGCTTTGTCATGATCTCAAAGTGGGTATCGCCGGTGAACGGCGTGTCCCCAACCACCGACTCATAGGTTGTAATTGCCAGTGAGTAAATATCGGTTCGCTCATCGACTGGCTTGCCGCGAACTTGCTCCGGCGACATGTAGCGCACCGTGCCCATGGTCTGCCCGGTCGCCGTAAGCTTGGTCGAGCTCTGCATCTTGGCGATACCAAAGTCCATGACGGTTGCCGCGCCGTCTAAATCGCGAATCAAAACATTCGACGGCTTCATGTCGCGATGAATGATGCCACGCCCGTGGGCGTAGTCGAGCGCGCGCGCAACGTCCGAGGTGAGCTTGGCCGATTGCTGCCAAGACAGTCGCTCCTGCTCCATGATGACGCGTTCCCAAGTCTTGCCGCGAACAAACTGCATCGCCAAGACCAGCGAATCGCCATCGCTGCCAAAATTGTAGAGATGGACAATATTGGGATGATCGAGCTGCGCGAGCGCTCGGCCTTCTTCTAGGAAGCGGCTCTTTACGTCGCGATATGCTGCAAGGTCCGGCGGCAAAACCTTGAGAGCAACCTCCTGCCCAGTAACCGAATGTTTGCCCCGGTAGACGACGCTCATGCCGCCCTGCCCGAGAATGTCGCTAATCGTATACTGGCCGAGAACGACCTCTCCAATAAGCCTTTGGGCTCCGGTCGAACTTAGCGCGTGGCCGCATTTGCCACAGGTTACGTCGATGTCGAAGACCTCCTGGCCGCATGCTGGGCAGACTTCGTCGGGAAAGCTCATGAGAGCCCCTGGCGATAGCGAACCGGCTCGTACCCAGCAACACCTTGCAAGAAGAGATCGAGTTCGCTTTCGATGCGCTCGGGAAATTCGACAGGTGCGTAGTGTGTACCACCCGCAATAACCACTAGGCGCGACTCGGGAATTTCCCTATGCATCCGCTGCGCAGCAACGCTCGGGGTCATAAGGTCTTTATCGCCGGTAATCAGCAAGGTCGGCACATCAATATCGGGCAAGCTCGAGTAGCAATCGTGCTCGCCCAATTGCTTTAGAGTCTCGCAGTACATCTCGACATCCAGGCTGGCAAAGTCTTCGGCAATTTTGCGAAAGATGTCCAAATCTAAACTTGGGGCGACCACACCCGCGCGTTGCATGAGCGGAACAAGGCCTCGCCACTTGCCAACGCGCCGAGCGACCAGCTGCACCAATTTCGCGTTGCGCTTGCCCAAGCTCATAAGTGACGGAAGAATTGTGTTGGCGGCTGGTACCCCGCGCAGGGTTCGAAAGGGCGAGCCTGCGACTCCGCAAAGCATTACAAGCCCAGCCACTTGCTCGGGATGGCGGCGATAGAATTCGAAGGCGACCTGGACACCCATCGACCATCCCAGAAACACGGCTTCGTCGATTCCTTCGGCCTCAAGGAGCAGCTCTAAGTCGCGGATTTGGTGGTCCATTCCCAAGGCCATCGGGTCGGATGGGCGGCCCGAATCATAGAGACCGCGATAGTCCCAACTCAAGATTCGATAATCGTTGCCGAGTTGCTGAGCAACGTGCCGGTACGACGTGAGCGGCCCGCCAAGGCCGTTTGCCAAAACCACCGCTGGCCCTTCACCTCGCACGTAATAGGTGATGGGGGTGCCATCAAAACTGCGAATCTCTTTCCGCTGCACTCCCGGGAGCATGCGTTCAGCATACGTCAGAGGTGATGTCGGCGTCGAATTCGCGAGAGCGAAGATCGCGAGCAAGGCCGGTGCTCGCGAAGTCTCCGCCGTTCGCTTCTAGAAGTAGAACATGCCGCCAAGGCGAGCTCGGCTGTAGTCCTCATCTTCATCAAATTCTACGACGCCGCCCTTTGCAACATACATAACGTCATCGTCGGCACTGCTACGGCTTCCAGATCGCACATCAGCCATTAGGTGAAGGCTCTCTGTGAGCTGGTAGGTTAGCCCAAAGCCCACTTCTCCATATCCCTGTTCGGCGTGGAACTCCCCGTCGCCAAGCTCGCTCTGCCCGTAGCCCGCGCCCACGAGGAGCGAAGGCCGGAGCTTGCGACCAACCGGCAACGTCCAGACAAGAGCCCCACCCACCCGGCGGTCGACTCGAGAACCGTTCGTCGACTTTGTCTTTGCTAGCTCGCCTTCGATTGACCAGTTCGGCGAGAGCCGGTAGCGCCCAACGAGCCCGAGGTCCGAGCCAGCTTCTTGATCGTCGATGTGCACCGATCCCGCAAAAACTCCAAGTCCCCATCGCGAGAGCGGCGCTGGGGCAACCACCATTGGCTGATCAATATAGACCGGCTGTGGTGCATAGATGACTGGTGCAGGCGCAACGTACTCGACGTAGTAGCTCGGCACGGGCGGCGGAGGTGGCGGTGACGAAAAGCCGATCCCAACCGAGAGCCCGGCCTCGAGCTGGGCGATGGCGCCGATAAATCCATCGACATTTACATGAACACCGGCCTCGACGTGGGCTGAGCCACCAACTCGGACGGAGACGCCATCGGCAGAGGCGTCGGAAGTTAGCCCGACTTGCGTTGCAAACGCGGCGGCCGCTCCGAGAAGAACGTAGGAAAGTTTGCTTGGGCTTTGAGGTTGGGTCACTGGAGGCTCCTGTTTTGAGCGCGATGGCTCGAGAGATGTCGCTACTCACTGGAGCAGCAATCAAGCCAGTAACGTCACCAGTCATAAATCCCTTACACCTATTTAATATTAGACACTTAGACGATGCCTGGGTGATCCCGGGAACCCTGCTGTGACTGCCGGTTCACAGGACAGACCGTCACAGCGCCAGAACCTTTGCAGAGAATCATTCGACACTTTGCTATCTGTGACCCATACTACCGAAATCTTTTGACACCCTCGGCGGCCTTGCCTAGAGTCGCCGCCGAATGGAGGTACCACCTTTGAGCCAGACATCGAAACGTCCAGGAGCTCGCGATATTAGCGATCTCAAAGCCAGGCTAGGCCTGAAAAAAAACAATCCTGCTGCTCCAGGTGGAGCACCCGTTGCACCTCCAGGAGTTGCACAGCCTCCGGGCATTGCTCCGCCTCCCGGGGCAAACATCCAAGGATCCATCCCGGCTCCTCCAGGGGTAGCGCCTCCGCCAATGGCTCAGGCTCATGTGCCCAACGCTGCATCCGACCCATTTGGGGCGATGAGCGCAATGGCCCAAAACGCCGCTGGCGCTCCGCAAGCCGACATCGTCGTTGTCAACGATGGCGCCCCGGTTGAGAGCGTTGCCAAGAAGAACAAAGGCGCGATCATTGCCACGACTGCGGCCATGATTCTCTTGCCTCTCGTGGCAGGTGTGGTGATTGGCAAAGTTGGTTCTGGTGCAAACCAGTACAACCAGGTGATTGCCGATGCCAAGCCAATCATGGAGGACGTAAAGGTCGTTCGCCGTGGGCTCACCGAGCTTGCTGCGGTTATCGAGAGTGGCAAACAGGGCGGCAAGTTCGTTCCTGGCGACGACAAGCTAACCACCGCTCTTGCGAGTCTTGAAGCTGTGCCAACAAACGACGAATTGGTGTACGAGAGTTCGCTCTACCACCTTGAGTCGAACATCTCTCGCGAGATTTACACCTTCTACTCGGACATTCACACTCTCAACGCAATGCTCAAAGAGCACCTTCGAGAGGCCAACAAAGAGTCTAAGATTCTTAAAGATGGCGCTGTGAAGTTTAGTGGCTTTAACCCAATGGCGTACGGAGCCGTTGTGCAGATTCCGTCGGCCGAAGACGCAGCCTCCGGCGCTCCTGTCACTATGCGAATGGTGCAATTGGGCGGGCCGGTTTGTGAGGGCGAGTCCAAGCCAAATCCTGCAGGGTGTGGTGGCAAGCCGTTCACAGGCTTTGCCCATCGCGACGATGAGACTGCCGGCTGGAAAGTCGACAAGATCCCACCTGCTGGTTCCGATTCGGTTCCTGGTGACAGCGTCGTGATGCTTGACCCAACCAGCAAGTCGGTAAAGCAAATCATCTCGGGTGGCGCAGCCACACTTGCTGAGATTGCCTACGCAAAGCGGATCGAGGCGATTGAAGCCAAGGTCAACCAGCTAAACACCACCGGCAAGACCATCCAAGACGTTCTCAACTTGAAATCCAACGAGAGCGGCAAGTTCAGCTTCTTCCTCTAAGAGAAGTACTGAGCAACGCAAACGAGGCTCCGCATTCGCGGGGCCTTTTTTGTGTCTTGGCGATTGCTTGCAATGCGCTTGTCGCAACTCGCCGGCCCTCGCGTTTCGCCGGCCCTCGCAACTCGCCGGCCCTCGCAACTCGCCCACCCTCGCCTTTCGCGTTTCGCTGCCCAGAGCATCAACGCAAAAGAGCCCCGAGCATCAACGCAAACGAGCCCCGAGCACCAACGCAAAAGAGCCCCGCAAAGGCGGAGCTCTTTGAGCGGTATCGAAGTGCTCGCTACTTGATGCTGCGATCGATTGCGCCCTTGTTTAGATCCAAGCTTGGAGGCGCGTCGTTGTCGCCTTCGAGCATTGAGTTGATAATCGTATTGCTCTTCTTGGTCGTCTTGTTGGCATCGCGTGCCTTCATAACAATCGATTCAACCTTTGGGTCGGCAATGCTCAGGCAGAAGATGCCGTAGAAGTGCAGCTTGTCGATTGCTTGCACGTGAAACTTGGGGCTTTGCCAGTCGACGAGTACGGGAACTTCTTCGCCCGTGCGCTTGGTCTCGGTGACCACTTTGCCGTCGCCATAGCGCTTGGCCATCAGCCCTTTAAAGAACTCAAAGCTGCGTTGGTCTTGCGGCAACATGCTCGTATCGAGCGTGATGAACATTTTGTAAAGCTCGCCATCGTGGAAGAAGAAGAAGCGTCGCTGGTCTTTGCCATCGGCATTGTTCTCCCAATACACAAGCATCGACTCGTCGGTCTTGTGTGCAAACTGGTCATCGATAATCGAAACATCCCAGCCGGTCTTAGTGCCCTTAAACTCTTGGTACGAAGCGCGAATTTTCTTGAGTGCGGTCTTCTTCTCTTGGCGAATCTTGTCTTGCTGATAGACGTCGTTCGTCTCTTTGATTCGATCGGAGTAACGCTCGTCGAGCTGCTGACTAAGGAGCTTGAGAATTTTGTCCTTGCTCATACCAAAGGCAAAGGGCCCCATAAGCTGGCCAAGTGCTTGGGTATTTACTTTGGCGGCGGCAACGGGCTTCTTGCGCCGTTTGCGCTTTGCATCGGCAACGTTAGGAGCTAGGCACGCAACCACAAAGAAGGCAGCGAAAAAGGAGGTCCGCCAGGACCGTGTTGACTTGGTAAGTACTCTCATATTCCGGTTCCGTGTCGCTAAGTGGTTGAAGTCTAGCGCGCTCGCTGTTGCGCGACAAGGCAGAGACGGTGGACGGAACCGGGCAATTCAATGCAAACGCCGCATTTGAGCCAACTATGAGGAATGTTTAGAGGTCGATAGGATCTCTGTCGCGAGCAACCGACTGGGAAGCGCCGGTGAGAACGTCGGGCGAGACAAAGACATCGAGTTCTTTACCAGAAACCGAACCGTGGCAACCGCCGCAGACCGCATCGAAGAGCGGCTCAACAATGCCAAAAGAGATTTGCTCGCCAGGACCAACCTGATGCTCCTCGGTCATCGTGACCAAAGGACGCTCGCTGCTGTCTTGGAGCTCCATGATAATGGCTTGGCGCGATGGCACTCGAACCTTGATCGAACCGTCGCTCTCCAAGGGCACGCGTCCCATGAAGGTGCGACTCTCGTATATGCCTTCGACGTTTGCAGTAGCACCCGATGGAGTTGGACTCTCAGCGTAGAAGGCTAGGTACTTCGCGTCGCGGAAGGCCTCGACTGGTCGCCCTCGCCTTAAGTTTGAAGTGAGGAGCGTGAAGATGAGTGGAGCATCGGGAATGTGAATGACTGCGTACTCAAGGTCGGCGGCATCCTGCTCGCCGCCAAAGACAAGTTGTCGACGATTGAGATAGAGCTCTGACGCTGGGCGACGAATCGCGAGCACCGCTTCGGTCTGTGCGCCGGCTCCGCCGATGAGCACTTGCCTCGACCCATCGCGCCGGCTCAGAGCAACGATGTCCCAGTTGTGGCTGGTCGCTGTTGCAAGGTCGCCGCTAAAGCTTGAGTACGAAGCCATGATGCGGCCATCGAGCAATGGGAATGGCGAGCGATAGGCGCCACTGGTATTGGAGCCAACGCGGCCGGTTGCAGCCGCATCGGGGAAGCGCACAGACTTGAGAAAGCCCGGGTCATCGCGATCCGCTTCAAAGGTACCGACACTTCGATTGAAGGTTGCGATGGTTCCGGCCCCACCCTTTGCACCGCGATCGGAGAAGACAGCGAGGAAGTTGCCGTCAAAGCCTTCGCGAATCTCGGTAGCACTGCCATAGCCAACCGAGGGCTTGGTTTGCGTGATGTCATTTGGATCCGCAAAGACCGATTCCGAACGTTGCGCAAGCAGAGGGTGGTAGTCGGTGATGTCCCAGTTCATGCGACGACCAGCGACTTGGTAAAAGTCTTGTGAGACTTTTTCTGTGCTCATGATAGCCCTGCCCTCACGCATAAACTGCGGAGAGATTTCGCTATTGGTGAGAAAGGTCATTTGCTCGACAGTCGAACCATCAAGGGTGCGGCGCCAAATATTGCTTTGCGGCAAGAACAGCGCACGGCTCACGCTGGGTGGCAGGACGCCTGCGCGTGTCGAAGCGTAGACAAGCCACTCTCCATCCGGTGACCAGGCAGGATCGAAGTTGTGAACCTTGATGCCGTCAACCGCAGCCTCTGGATCGGTAACTCGGGTACAGGCAGTGCCGTCAATGTTGACCGTATAAAGTTGCTTGGACTCTGCGGCGCCAATCTGCATCGCGAACGCTACCGATGTTCCATCAATACTAACGTCGGGACCACTCACGTCGACTTGTGAGCGATCCGCTGCGCCCGCACAATTGTCGAGCAGCGAGACCGCAGCAGCGTTTACGCTCAGCGCTCCCTCCACGCCGATGTCGGCGGGAACAACCATCAAGTCGGAGTTGGCTTGAAAGGTGTCAAACTCGAGAGGGCCAGCAACGTGACTCTCCTGGCGATCGACGTAGACGATGTTGACGGTGCTGCCTTCGGCTAAGTCGAAGACTTGGTTTTGGGCGATGAGTGCTTGGCGCTCGATGTCGACCCAACGCTGCACTTTGCAAAACGCCGAAGCGGTTTCTGGGTTGATTGGATTGTCACAGGATGTGGGTTGGGCGCCGCCAGAGTTTGGCGTTTCCAGCACCGCACCTGCTCGGTGTCCAATGCCGCCAAAGACGTTGAGTATGGTCTTGGCAACGGCGCGACCGCGACGCGCATCGGGAACTTCAAAGGCCATGAAGTTTGCTTTTAGGTCCTCGTAGTTTCGCTCAAGTGCGATCGTTGAGAAAAAGCCTTGGCTACCGGAGCGCAGTTGAAAGTCGTTGGTTGACTGTGGGCTGTGGCAAGCCTCGAACGAGCAGCCTCGTGTAAGGAGAAGCGGCTGCACGTAGTCTGCGAAGTACTCGCGCCCCGCATCGCCCTCGCCAAATTCGAGAGGCCCCGCCGCCGTTGCCCACTCTTCGATGTCCTTGTAGTCACGCTCGTCGCGAGAGGCGAAGTGCTCACCACCGGTGTGGAAGTAGCCGCCCGACTGCACCGCAAGTGGAACTTGCAGAAGTTGCGAATTGGCCACCGGATCGTCGACGAAGGCTTGTGCAACGGAGAAGTTAAAGGCGGTCTGTCGCTCGTCGTCGCCGCAGGTAATGTAGAAGTCGGATGCGGGAGCACCGTGACAACTGCCAGCGCTACACGCTTTTAGGATTGGCTGAACCTTGTCCTTAAAGTTGGCGTACGTTGCATCCGCAACAATCGCGGTCTCATCAAAACTCGGAGGAACAAATGTTGCGCAAGCGCCATCTCCACTCTCCGCTGGGGTCTGCGGTGGGAGACCGTTCTCGGTCGCTCCTTTGTTGGTCCACTCGAGAAGAGTTAGGTAGGCATCGGAGCCGACCTGCAGGATGCTGCCGCCAACGTGGTTTACTTCCAGCTGCTCAAAGCCACCACCATAAGTAACGCCAAGCTCTCCGCTATTACCGACGGCCTTCACCAAGAGCAGCGGAACTTCGTAGGCACCAAAGCGCTGCAGCAAGTCGCGGCGATTTTGCACGTTTTCAAAACTTGTTACGTCGAAGTTGCCGGCGGCAAATCCGAACGGATTGCTCTCGTCGACGATGTGACAGCCGCCGGTGTTACCCGAGCACGAGGCCACCAAGATCGGTTCGATTTCTCGCTCGTAGTACGTCTCCCTCGGTGCATCGGATCCGCATGCACCAACAGATGTTGCAGCCAGTGCAAGCGAGCCAAGAACAGACGAGCGAAGAACAAACGAGCGAAGAACAAACGAAGTTCTGAATTTTGCAGCCATATCGATACCCCGTTGGCAATGTTAGGTCAAAGCGTCGCAAGAGCGTAGTAACAAAGGTCTCAAAAGCCGCTTGTCTTTGGATGTGCTCTAAACGCCGCAAGGCGACTTGCAGACATCGAGTCCGCAAGCCGCCCATTCGAGAGGAGGAGTGAGTAGAGGAGGAAGAGTGCAGCGGTTGGTTAGCGAAGCTTGCCCATGGCCACTTTGGCCGTTGTTCGCACAAGAGACGAAGCATCGTTTGTCGCAGCGCGAAGTGCATCGCGACTTTCCGCATCACCAATTCGACCAAGTGCCCATGCGGCATTTCGCCTCGCTGCAGAGTCGGTATCCGTTGCAAGGATTGCTTCAAGAGCGACTCGTGCTTCTGCAGTTCGGAACTTTCCGACTGTAGAGATTGCCGTGCGTCGAACTTGAACATCACCATCGTTCACAAGCGCTACAACCGGCTCGGCCGTTGTTTGCTTGAGCATGTTCTTCCAGGCCGTTACTGCGCTTAGGCGCACAGTAGCGTCCGAATCGGTCATGGCATTTGCGACAACCGAGTTGGCCGACATGTTTGCGATGTCACCAAGAGCTTTGACAATCGCAGCCCTGGCAGGAGCATCCAAGCCACTCTTCTGAGCAGCGGTGGTTAGCGTTGCGATGTGCTTGGCATAGCCAAACGTTCCGAGAATGTCCGCACCATTGCGAGCGTCAACAGAAGTTCCGGTTGTGAGCCAAGCTGTTGCCAGCTCTGCAACCTCTTTCATTTGGGCAGGACGACGAGCGAACCACCAAGAAGCAACCTGACGGATGCGGTAGTCGTCGTTGTCGAGAAGGTCCATCACCATTGTCATGCAATCGCTATTGCAGGGAATGTTCTCACTTTGCTCAAGAGCAGAGATGATGGCATCAGCGTTGTTGCTTCGGATTGCCGAGCGGATGACTCCAGGTGAGCCGCCCCGTCCAGCGTCGGCCTCGGGCATTGCGCCAAGCACCGTGAAGGTACAAGCGGCAGCGATAAGAGCATTACGAATCATTTTTGTTCCTAACATTGTCGTCGTTCCTTTCTTATTGGTTTTGACCAGGAGCATTTTCACGAGAGTAGAACTGGCCACCGTTGTCGGCCATCTCGATGAGGAGGCGGTACTCGCCAGCAGTAAGTGGCGTGCCACCGACATCCGCTGGGTGAGAAACCGTTGGGAATGCTCGCTCGTTCAGGTTTGGTGTTGGGTACTGAACCGGTGGGTTCAGCTTTTGGATGAGGATGGAACCAACGGCGCTCTCTGGTTCGACGTAGATAGGCATGTCGCCTTCAACCATGAGACCGAGGTCTTCGAGGTCTTCCATGTCGGGACCGAGAAGTGAGAGGTGAGAAGCACTGTAGCCAGAAACCATTTCTTCGCCGCTGCCGTAGAAGATTTCTTCACCGCTGAGGTTGAAGACGATGGTCTGTGAGTTGCCCTCGTCATCGGTGATTGTCATCGATGGGTTGCCAGGCTTGCTTGGGTCGCCGTCGTGACATGCTACGCACTTTGCGTCGAAGATTGGCTGAAGAGCGAGGTCCCAAGGGACACCGATGTTGGCGGTTTCAAAGTCACCAGCAGTTTGGCGATCGAAGCGGCTGACATCACTGAGAAGGTCAACAGGGCCGATTGCAACTGCCTCGGTGAGACCAGGCTGAATGACCGTGGTGTCGGAGCGGCTCTCGTGACAACCACCGCAGAACATTGACTCACCAGGGTTACCAGAAATCCATACAGGCTCGTGGCGAAGCCCCATGCCGAACTTATCGATGGCGATTTGGCGAACAGGAATGTTTGCAGGAATTAGCGCGGCCCACGAACCGTCTTCGCGAATTGGAGCGACACCCAGAGTTTGAGCACCTTCTGCCATCGAGAGGCCGAAGTCCATGCCGACGCCTTCTTCACCAGAGAAGCCTTCTACGATGCGAACGCCGTAGATGCTGCCTGGTTCAAAGTCTTGTACCGAAGAGTCGTAGACGTCCATTGCGCCGAGAAGAACCTTTTCATCCGAGAACTGGTTTGCACCGGTCGACGCGATGGTTGGTGGAGCTGCGCGGGCGACAAGTGGCATTGGGTTGATTTCCCAGGTGCCCTCTTTGTCGTAGATAGGAAGACGTGTGCCCTTCTCCGAGTTGTAGAGGTAGATGCCAAAGTCTGGAGCGATGCCAGCAGCGCCATTTGATTCCGACTGAACAGGACCATCAGCCCAACTCACGATGAAGTTCGGGTACTCGGTCGCATCCAGTGGATACGCGTTGTAGTAGCGGCCAACGGTGTTGGAAGAAGGCTCGCGTCCCAGAGGAACCTGAGCGGTAAGAATCTTTGCCGAAGCGTTCGCCTCAGACATTTTCTGATCGGCCCAGAGTTCACCGTCTTCGGTCTCGTAGGTCTCGCCGAGGCGGATGTCGAGAATTGCACCCGATTGGAAGGTGCGGTCGCGTGAGCTGCCGATGGCAACGACGCGGCCTGGAGCGATTTCAACCGTCTTGTAGTACGAGTTGGTTGCGCCCGTTCCCTGCTTGCCGAAGACCTCTCGTACACGAGTTCCATCTGGATTCATCTTGATGAGAAGTCCAGCGTTCATCGTGTTCAGGTGGTCCCACTGGGTAACCAGAACTTCACCGGTCGACAACACGGTGGTTGTGATGCGGTGAGAGAGATTGCGAGAGAAGAGCTTCTCGTCGCTGCCGTCCATTGCCATGCTGCCAAGCTGAAGAGTGGTTCCCCGCTCGTACTCATCGCGGAATTGCGGAGCACCTTCTTCGACAACCGCTGTGGTTGCAAAGAGAACACGGTCACCAGGAAGGATTGTTGGATAGACGTAGTGAGCGTCTGGATCCGTTGGAAGCTGCTCGATGTTGCCGCTATCGACGTCGAGAGTGAAGAGACCGTAGCGCTGGTCTGCCGAGAGGCGGGCCGAGAGAACAATCGTCTTGGCATCGTACGAAAGGTCGTAATCGATGATGTCGAGGTCTGCGTATTCTGGATCCTGGTCGCAACAAATTACGATGCGCTCACCATCGGCGGTCGGCGGCGTAAGTTTTACGAGTTTGGCTCCGGCCTCGTAGGAGTCGTATTGGAAGATGTCTCCCATGCCTCCCATGCGGCTTTGCCGTTCGATGAAGACGATCGAGTCGACCTCATCCAAGGGACCTTGTGAACTGCCGTTGCCGCAAGCCACTAGACTTGTGCCTGCGAGACCGAGCAGTGCAGAAAATGCGATTCTGTATGATGTGTTCTTCAAACTGGGCTCCTCCTGCTCCCCTATAAAGCAAGGATGGTGCCAGCTAAATCCTGATTGATTTCAGGGGGTCTCTGTAGAGTTGAGGCTGTTCGCCCCCGTTAGGCATATTTTGCACGGGTGCCCGGCCCCCCAAATTGGCCCGCTAGTTTGAAAGCTGCTTCAGTTCGGCCAAGATCGTGATGGCTTCGATTGGGGTAATGGCATGTGGGTCGATGGAATCGAGCCGCTTACACAGTGCAGCAGTGTCGTCCTTAGTGGGAGCAGGCGCCTGAGCGACCGCGGCAAAGAGGGTAAGTTGAGAACTTTCCCCATGCAGCTCGCCCCGATCAAGCTCGGCCAAGATTTGCCGGGACCGCGCGATCACCGAGCGTGGCAATCCTGCAAGCCTAGCCACATCGACGCCGTAACTGCGGTTTGCTCCCCCCGGCACCACTTGGCGCAGGAAGACGATCTTGCCGTTCACTTCTTTCACCGCGACGCTGTAGTTGGCAACTCGTGGCCGCGTCACCGAGAGGCGCGTTAGCTCGTGATAGTGGGTTGCAAAGAGCGTTCTGGCCCCGATTGCATCGTGTAGATACTCGGAGACTGCCCAGGCAATCGAAACCCCATCGAAGGTCGAGGTTCCCCGACCCACCTCATCAAGAATCACAAGGGAGCGGCGCGTGGCTCCGCTGAGGATTGCTGCCGTCTCGCGCATCTCCACCATAAATGTGGAGTCGCCACTGGCGAGGTTGTCGGCCGCACCAACCCGAGTAAAGACCCTATCGACAACACCGATGCGAGCGCTTGCTGCCGGCACAAAGCCGCCCATCTGCGCCATGAGCACAATATGAGCAACCTGGCGCATGTACGTCGACTTGCCTGCCATATTGGGACCGGTAATCAACAGCAGCTGCTCTTTGGCCGTGTCGATGTGGCAGGAGTTGGGAATGAACTCGCCCTGCCCTACATGCATCTCCACAACCGGGTGGCGTCCATCGACAATGTCGAGGATCTCGCTCTCGTCGATGGTTGGTCGTGTGTAGCCCAAGTCGTGGGCAACGTCGGCCAGGGAGCCAAGCGCATCGACGCTTGCCACGGCAGCGCCGGCATTGAGAATGTCTTCGATGCAGGCTGAAGCGTCGGAACACAGCTTTTTAAAGAGCTCGAGTTCCCGCGTCACCAGGGCATCTTGCGCGGAGAGAATTTTGGTCTCCAACTCGGCAAGCTCGCTTGTCACGTAGCGCTCGGCGGTAGCAACGGTCTGCTTGCGAACGTAGTGCGATGGAACTTTGTCGGAAAATGCTCGGCCGACTTCTAAGTAGTAGCCAAAGACGCGATTGTATTTTACCCGCAGCTTCGAAATCCCGGTCGCTTTGCGCTCGCGCTCTTCAATCGCCAAGATGGCATCTTTGCCGCCGGTCGCCAGGGTGCGATTCTCATCGACCAAAGGGCAAAAGCCGTCGCGGATGATGCCGCCATCTTTGGTCACAATGGGCGGCTCGTCGACCAAAGTCTCGGCCAAGGTCTTGGCCACCGTACTAAGAGTTTTTAGGAGTTTGGCATCGAGCAGCAAAAGCGCCGGAGCGGTTTTGCCTTTGCCTGCGCCTTTGCTGAGCAGCTTTGCGAGCCCGGGCAGGCTTTGCAGCGAGGATTGCAAACGCCCCATGTCGCGAGGATTGGCAACGCCAAGCGAGAGCCGCCCGGCCAAGCGTTCGATGTCGTAAACCTCGCCGAGTGCTTCGCGCAGAAGGCCGCGCAGGCTGGCGTGCTCGACAAGGTATTGCACCGCATCGTGTCGCGCAGAGATGGCTTCAACCTCGAGCAGTGGATAGAGCAACCAGCGACGCAACATGCGCCCACCGGTCGCCGTCTTGGTGCGATCGAGAACCGAGAGCAGCGAGCCTGCCTTTTTGCCGCCTACTAGGGTTTGCGTGAGTTCGAGATTGGCAACCGCCGCCTCGTCCAGGACCACGCTTTGGCCGGGCTGATACAGCTGCAGTCGCGTGAGTGGCAAGGTGCCCGTGGGCTGGGTGGCCCGCGCGTACTGAAGGGCATCGGCAGCAGCTTGGGCGGCAAGTGGCTTATCCTCAAGGCCAAGTTCGATGAGACTCGCGGCAAAGCTGGTCTCGAGTAACGCGCTCACGTCCTCGGTGCTGCGGCGCTCAATCCCGGTGTAGGCAACCTTAAAGCGCTCACACAACTTCTTCATCGAAGCGCCGGCAAGCTCCTTTTCCGAGACCAGAATTTCTCTGGGCGCAACCCTTGTGAGTTCGGCAGCAAGTTCGGCAAGCGAGTCGAGTTCGGTGGCGCGAAACTCACCGGTGGAGACATCGACATAGGCAAGCCCCCAGCGCGGGCCGCGCGACTGCGGCACAACCGAGGCAAGGTAGCGCGCGCTCTTTGGGTCGAGCACTTCGTCATCGACAACAACGCCGGGCGTGACGATTTGCACGACATCGCGTTTCACCAAGCCCTTGGCGGTTTTGGGATCTTCGACCTGCTCGCAGATGACAACCTTAAAGCCCTGCTCCGTGAGCCTGGCAATGTAACCGCGAGAGGCGTGATGAGGCAGCCCACACATGGGCACCGCGTCGGGCTTGCCCTTGTCGCGACTCGTTAACGTGAGGTCCAAAGCCTTGGCAGCGATGACCGCATCCTCGAAGAACATCTCGTAGAAATCCCCCATTCGGAAAAAGAGGATGCCCGTCGGATGCTCTGCTTTGACCTGCAGAAACTGCCGCATGAGAGGCGTATCAGCCGGATCACGTCGTGCCATAGGGCGGGTTGTATACCGCCGCTATGACGCTGCAAATGGCCGATTCCCCTTGTGTGCGGGATCAACCGATCTCGGTGGCGCGCTATTTAAGACGCGTCACGTAGGCAATCACGTGCTGGCTGTCTTCGAAGCTCGACTTGGCGTCCAGCGCCTCGTCGAAACTTGTGTAGCCACCGACGCGAACGCGAAAGTAGGTGCCTTTGCCCGGCACCTCGGCCTCGACCATGTAGGGCGCGTAGCTGCCGCCCTGGAGCGTGCGAAAGAAGGTATCCGCCTCGTCCTTATCTTGGAACGAGCCAACTTGTAGCGTGAAGCGCTTGCGCGACTTCTTTGCAGGCTCTTCTTCGTCCCCATCGTCTTCGTCCCCACGGTCTTCGGCAGCGTTGTCGGGCGTATCGGGCTTTGGCTTGGCCTCGGGTTCCGGATCCGGGTCGGCAGGCTCAGGCTTAGCAGGCTCAGCAAGAGTGAGTGGCTTGGCAGCTGGCTCCGCTGCCTCTGCGTCAGGATTCTTTGCCTCGGGCGCGACGAGCGGGCCACCAACGGCAGGCTTTGGGCGCTTGGCAAGATTTGCATCCACAGCTCCCAGACTTATCTCGTCACCGCGGAGTGCCGTGGGAAAGGCAAGCTCCTCGCCGCTCTCCAGTCGATCTAGCGCAGCCAGCGGATCGGTCACGGTGGTACCGCCTTCGACCACCGCACGCGCCTCGACACGGCGTCCAACCATAACTCCAAGTACAAAAACCAAGGTGGCGATAACCGCACCACCGAAGAAGAGGTAAAAAACCTGACGCTCGTCGAGCTTTACCTCAATTTTGTCTTTAAACAGATCGCTCTCGTGACTCGCCACCACTTTCTTGTCACCCGCCGAGGGCTAGATGGGCAAGAAAATGGAATGCCTTGAGCGGAAAGAAAATGCCGGGGCCGAAAACGAGCCGGGGTCGGAAACATAACGCTGCGGTCGGAAACGTAGCGCTGCGGCCGAAAACGTAACCAGCCCGAGCTTATATAGAGAAGCCCGGGCTCGAACCACGCGCGATGCGAGGTGCGCTATTGGAACAAGCAGCTATTGAAACGAGGTGCGGTCGAAACTGGTCTGAGGCTCGAGTGGGTTGATTCGGATAACCCTACCCAGAGAAAAGGCCGATGAATCGCCCTGATCGAGAATCCACAAATTGCCTGCGGGGCCGGGTGTGATTCGAACCGGCAGCGTCACAGGCTCGAGTGTTGGCTCGGGAACAATTTTGGGAAGGAAGCCATTGGTTATCTCGAAGAGCAATTGGTAGCCGGCAAATGTCGTCCCATAGGCAGGGCCAGGTCCAGCCTTGTCTGCGCGGCACTGCAAATCGCCCGTGGTCTCGGTGTCGACGAGGTGAAACTGCAGACCGGGGCTACTAAACCGAACCGCCGGAGCTTCGCGGGTTCGCTCGGCAACATCCTGAGCAATACAGCGCCCGTCTTCGACGATAAAGGGAACGTAGTCTTCGTCGTGAGTCACCGTTGTGGCGCAGGGATTTGGCCCTGTCGCTGGATCGCCATCGTCATCACACGGCTCTGGGCGAAGGGGAATTCGCGACGCAATAAGCGGGTTGGCCGTATCTGGGCGAATGCACTCACCGGTCGCTGGGTCGGCAATCAGAGCCGAGGAATAGCCATCCTCTTCGCCCAAGACGACAAAGGCCTCGCCGCCAAAGACTTGGTAGCGCTGAATTGCGGCAACACACTCGGCGGGCGGAAGTGCTGCTTCCACACAGCGTTGGCCGGCGCAGGTAAAACCATCTTCGCAATCGGCCGCTGCCTCACAAGCCATCTGGCAACGGTCGATGCCAGGCGCTCGGCTTGGGTCGGCTTCACAGACCCAAGAGAATTCGCGTTCCGGATCCTCTAGGTCAGCTTCGATCGGATGTGCATCGGAGATTAGCAAAGGCTCAAGCAGAGCGAGTTGATCGCATTGCGTGGCTGACTCACATCCATCAAGCGGTGTTGTTCGCAGAACCCGGCGACGCTCGATGAGCTGCAACTCGTCGGTCATTGCCGTGCCAACACTGTATCGGCGGCGGCTGGTTAGGAATTCCCGGCACACACCCGAGAGCGAGTCGACTCGATCTTCGGCAATACACACGCCAGTCTGAACCGCTGAGGTCGTCTCTGGGTGCACGTAGCAACGCTCGTCGATTCCGCACTGGGCATCGTCTAAGAGCGGGTTGCAACCATTGAGCGAAACGATGTCGAAATCTTCGACACCCAGGCTACAAAACGGTGCGCCTGCATCGCTAAGCATGGCTCGTGCGCCAGAGCGGCCGACAGAGCCTTTGCGAACAATCGGTCCATCCAAGGCGGTGTCGCTAGAATCGGCAGAGAGCGGCCCTTCCCAAGCAAGAGACCACACTTGGCTCTCCACGGCTCGGATGTCTTGAAAGGTTGCGACTCGAGTCGCTTGGTCCGCTGCAAAGGAGAACTCGGTCACGATGCTCGAGAGCGGGTTGTCCAGGGCATCCACCGATTCACAGCGTTGGCCGCGAAAGAATGGCATCTCGTACAATTTACTACTTGAGACAAAGTCTAAGTCGACTACTTGCGATGGCGAGCCACCAACGCGAACGGCTCCATCGGAATTCTGCGCACCTGCGCAATTCTCCGAAGGCGTCTGCCTGCCGAAAATGTTGTCGCGAAGCTGGTGCGGCAGTGCCAGTGGCATCTGCGTCGAGAATGGGTCGGCGGCATCTCGAGTATCGGCATAGGCGTCGTCATCGACATTGATAATGAAGATGCGACCTGTGGCCGCTGTCGCAAATGCAAAGCTGCCAGCCATGAAATCGGGCTCGGCCAAGTTGGAGTCGGGGAGAACATCGGGTCTAGGGTTTGTGCTGAAGGCAATGTCCAAAGGCATGGCCAGGGTCGTCGTCCCGTTGCGGCCCTCTTCCAATCGACCTGGGAGCTGAATGCCCGGGCCCTTTGCGCCTGCGCGACGAGGCGGCGTGCGAAGGTCACCAACTGGCATGCACGAGAGAAACTCCACATCGGTCTCGTCCACTAAGTAGCGCGGGTCGACTTGGGTATCGCACTCTTGGGTGTGCTCGATGTCGATGACGCGAATCGTCGAGTCGGTGGCGATTGCGTAGACAAACTGAAACTCGCCAACCGGCTGTACGACGGAATTAAACAAGTTGCCGCCCATGTCGATTCGATCGGAGACAGCAAAGTTTCGCAGGCCAACTTCGTTGCCCTCGCTATCCGGCGACACTCGAATGCGTCGCACGTTTGCGGTCGGCAAGCCGTCGGCATCGAGTTCGACGATCGTAAAGAAGGGGCTGGTCTCGCTTGTGACATAGAGACTCAGGCCATCGGGAGAAACCTCGACAGCGACAGGTTTTTCTTCGATGGTTTCGGGCTCGGTGCCGTGAGCGAGAATGAGTGATCCGTTGCTGCACTGAACGGGACACGCTGCGAAGTCTTCGTCGGTTGCAGCTTCGATGACGCCGGTGTCGCGAAAGGCGAGTCCAGACTGAGTCTCACCGGTGCCTGCGTCGACAACAGCGACGAGATTGCAATCGGGGTAGGCAATGTAGAGCAGCCCTTCGGGAACCGCGGGGCATGCTTCGCCGATGAGATCGGTTTGCGGCCCACCCGTTATCGAACGTGGCCTGGCGAGTAGTGGTTCGCCTGCGGGCGTCGTGATTCCTACGCGATTGACCTGCGCCACCTCGCTAAGCGTCAACGCGCTCGTCATGTCGATGGCTGCGAGATCGCAGCTACCCGAGTTTGCCGTGATCGCAAAACATCCAGTTCGATCTTCTGCCATGCCAACGGGCAGCGTGCCCACCGGAATGTCGTTTAGCCCAGGCGTAAACAGATCGTTGTCTTGGATGCCCACAGAGGCGATGTTGAGAACTGCGACCGTGCCTTCTGCTGGCTGCAGAACAAAGGCAAAGTAGTTTGGTGCAATGATGGCCTCCTGCCCCGCAGGAGGCATTCCGCTCAAGTGTGCAGCGCACGAGCTAAGCGGCTGTGCGCTGGTCGTTGCGACACCATCAATCGCCAGATCGCCAAAGCACGCGAAGGCGATTTCCGATGGCCGGTCAAGGTTTCGAACCGTCGTCGCTGTGGTGGTGTCAGTGCACGCCGACACCAAGAGACCAGAGACAGCGAGACCTGAGACGGCCAGGCCAAGCGTGGCGGACCCAAGCTTGGAGAGGGAGGCGACAACTAGATTTCCATTACGCATTAATTGCCTCCCGATTGACGGGTGCGGCCGAGTTTGAGAACAACTCTGTTCTCTGTCGGTGACGCAAGCTCAAGGTCGACAACGGAAATCGTGTCTTCGAGAAAGTTGGTCACGTAGAGTTTCTTATTGGCTTCGGAAATCGCAATCGCCTGCGGACCGCGACCGACATCGATGATCGCATCGACTCCACCGCCGACTGGGTCGAGGACCCAAACTTGGCCTTCGCGGAAACAGGTTACGAAAACACGGTTGCCAGCGCCAAGGTCACCCACAGTTAGGTTCGAGGCATTGGAACAAATCTCAACAGCTTGGACGAGGGTGTTTCGCGGTTGCCCCGTTGGGCTAATTGAGGTGTCGAGAACCTGCAAGACCGGCGGATCGCGATTGAGGACGTAGGCAGTATCACCGCCGTTGCCAAAGCGAATTCCACGGCCATCATCAGAAGGCAGAACATCGCGAAGAAAGAAAAAATCTGATGGCACGAGGGCCGGCAGCGATGTTCCTGTGCGAGCGACCGTAAAGATCTGAACTCGCTCTTCGGAGCTCGACGTTACGTAGACACGTCCGCCCGGAGTTCGTGCTGCGGCACTAATTGCGCTTCGCACACCAGTAATCGGATCCGGATCGAAGACTCCACCGAGAGCATCGGAGACAATTGGTGGACGGCCGTCGGTCGGTGCATCGGTTAGCGAAACAACGCCCTGTGAAAGATGCGTCACGACGACGAACCCATCGGCACTATCGACGTAGAGGCCAAACGGCTCACTGGGCAGCGATCCGATTGACTCATCGCCGCGAAGGCGATTGAGGCGATGGTCTTGATCGCACCTGGGTGCACCGCCACTGCCGCCGCATTCAAGGCTGCGCGACGCAGGATCGAAGTCTGCCCAGGTTAGCGAGGGGTCACCGCGAACGGCGGCAAAGACCCGCGCTGTGCCATCGTCGAGCGCCTGCACAGCAACCTCGGTGGCAAAGTTGCCTGTGCGGATCGTCGAGTCCGCCACAATCGCCTCGGCCTCATTGCAAACCATCGTCGTTACGATGGTGCTATCAACTTCGCAATCGGTCCCAGCGGGCACCTGGCCCGAGCTAAGCCACGAGCCAGCGAGTTCTTCCACCCGGTCCAAGTTGATGACCGTGATGGTGCCCGAATCGTAGCGAAGGTCTGAGTTGGCGCTCGTCACAAAGAGCGAGCCCTCGTCCAAATCGATGGCCATGCCTGTGGGAAAGAAGAACTGATCGTTTGGCGGGCGAACTTCATCGCTGGTTGCCGGGCAGCCCGTAAGGGTGGCCATGGCAAGCGCCAGCGAAAGGACGCCAGCTGACGACGTTGCTCGTTTGAAGACGGTCATAGATGGGTGCGGAGCTTTCATCGAAATCGTGCCTGGGTTGAGACTCGGGCGCGGGTGTTGGGGTTGCACGGGGCGTACGGCTTTTGCATCTACTTTGACCTGGCCTCACCGCGGAGAGCGGCCTGGGCCGCTGCAACTCGGGCGATTGGTACTCGAAATGGGGAGCAACTCACATAGTCAAAGCCTTCGCGATGACAAAACTCGACCGACGATGGTTCACCGCCGTGCTCACCGCAAATTCCAACTTTGAGCTTGGTCTTCACAGCGCGCCCCTGCTCTACCCCAACTCGAATCAGCGCTCCAACGCCTTCGTGATCCAGCGCTACAAAGGGATCATTGTCGAGCAAACCGCGCTCGAGGTATTCGGGAAGGAAGCGTCCGGCATCATCACGTGAGAGCCCGTAGGTTGTCTGGGTGAGATCGTTTGTTCCAAACGAGAAGAAGTCGGCGTTTTCTGCGATGTCGCCAGCGACCAAGCATGCCCTTGGCAACTCGATCATTGTGCCGACGAGGTAGGCCAACTCGACGTCGGCTTCGAGCAAGACTCGGTCGACCACGTCGCAAACCAAGGGCCGAATCGCCGCCAGTTCTTGAGGAATCGAGACAAAGGGAATCATGATCTCAAGTTGGACAGCGATGCCTTCGGCAAGAACTGCAACCGCTGCCTCGGCCAGCGCCTGGGCTTGCACTTCATAGACCTCGGGCCAGCTCACGGCGAGTCGACACCCGCGATGACCGAGCATCGGATTAACTTCGGCCAAGTCGGCGATCATCGTTTTGACTTGGGCGCTTGTGCGACCAATTGCTTCGGCGACCAGCGCAATCTCAGCATCCTCGTGAGGCAAGAATTCGTGCAGCGGCGGATCTAAGAGCCGCACCGTTACCGGCATGCCCTCCATCACTCGGAAGATGTCCTTAAAGTCCTCGCGCTGCATTGGGAGGATCTTGTCGAGGGCCTCACGGCGGCTCTCTTCACTCTTTGCGAGAATCATTTCTCGAACGGCGAGAATGCGCTCGGGGGCAAAGAACATGTGCTCGGTGCGGCACAGGCCGATTCCTTCGGCGCCAAATGCGATGGCGGTTCGGGCGTCAACGGCCGTGTCTGCATTGGTGCGCACCTTTAGGCGCCGAACGTCGTCAACCCATTCCATCATGGTTGCGAACTCTTCGCCGATGGAGGCAGGAACAAGGCCTGCCCGCCCAGCAAAGACTTCGCCCGTTGAACCATCGATGGTGAGTAGGTCGCCAAGTTGAAAGCAGCGCTCACCGATTCGAAGTTCTTTCTTAACAGCGTCAATGGCAAGCGCGCGACACGCAGTCACGCAGGGTTTGCCCATACCGCGAGCAACCACTGCTGCGTGAGACGTCATACCGCCGCGAGCCGTTAGCACGCCGTTGGCAGCCTTCATGCCGTGAATGTCTTCGGGCGAAGTATCGTTGCGAACAAGCAGTACGCTCTCGCCGCGATTTGCCCACGCTTCTGCTTCGTCGGCGCCAAAGACAATACGGCCAATCGCTGCGCCGGGAGATGCGGGCAGCCCTTTGGCAACAAGTGGTGGTTTGCGCTCGGGGTCGATGGTGGGGTGCAAAACCTCATCGAGCTTTGCTGGATCCATTCGCGCAATGGCGGTGCGCTCATCGATGTGTCCTTCGGCAACCATGTCGACGGCAACCTTGATCATGGCCGCACCACTGCGCTTGCCGGTTCGAGTTTGCAGCAGCCAGAGACGCTCGCGCTGAATCGTAAACTCGATATCCTGCATGTCGCCAAAGTGCTTCTCAAGCCGATCGGCGACCCGCAGAAGTTCTTCGTTTGCCTCGGGCATGGTCTCGGAAAGCGCGCCAATGTCCTGCGGCGTTCGCACGCCAGCAACAACGTCTTCGCCCTGCGCGTTAAGCAGAAACTCGCCAAAGAAGCCGGGGTCGCCAGTGGCCGGATTGCGCGTAAACGCAACGCCCGTTGCACAGTCGTCGCCCATGTTGCCAAAGACCATGGCTTGCACGTTGACGGCAGTGCCAACACTGCCATCGATGTTGTTCATGCGGCGATAGAAGACCGCCCGCTTGTTTTGCCACGATCCAAAGACCGAACGAACAGCGCCCCAAAGTTGCGCCATTGGATCCTCGGGGAACGATTGTTCCACTTGCTTTAGAATCTCGATCTTGTAAGCCGTAACGAGGCTGCGCAAATCGTCAGCACTAAGATCCGAATCGAGCTGCACGCCGACCTCGGTCTTTTTCTGAGCCAGCAGTTCGGCAAAGGGGTTCTCGTCGGCATCGTTCTCGGCGCGCACGCCCATGACGACTTCGCCGTACATCGCCACAAAGCGGCGGTAGCAATCGTAGGCAAAGCGAGCGTCGCCCGTTTGCTCGGCAAGGCCTTGCACGGTCTCGTCGTTAAGACCGAGATTGAGAATCGTATCCATCATGCCGGGCATCGAAACCGGCGCACCGGAGCGCACCGAAACCAGCAGAGGATTGCTGCGGTCGCCAAAGGTCGACTCGGTGAGTTCGGCCACTCGGTCCAACGCACCTTCGACTTGCGTGCCGAGCAGCTCTCGAAGGTCCGTATCTTCGTTGGCTGCAAGTGCGCACACTTCGGTTGTGATGGTGAATCCTGGAGGCACCGGAATTCCAAGCGAAGTCATCTCCGCGAGGTTGGCTCCCTTGCCTCCAAGCAACGCCTTCTGTTCGGCGTTGCCATCGGCTTCACCAGCTCCAAATCGATATACGTGACGTGGCATGCGATTTCTCGATTAAACGGCGAGTTGCCGGAAGTCGGCGATTCGGGTGAATGTATCGTTGATGCGACCGAGCATTGCGAGACGGTTGTCACGCACAGCTTCGTCTTTGTCCATGACTAGAACAGCGTCGAAGAAGGAATCGACCGGGCCCTTTAGCTCGCTTAGGATCTGCAGGGCTTTTACGTAGTTGTGGGTTGCAAGATTTGCATCCACACGCTCTTGAACGCCTTGATACGCAGTCCAAAGGCCGCGCTCTCCATCCTCTACAAAGGACTCGGGGTTTGGCTCTCCAGCGGGGCTCTGCCCTTTTAGAATGTTGGCAACGCGTTTAAAGGCTGCAGCCAGCGGCTCGAAGTCGGCGCGAGCACGCAGTTGGGAGACCGCCTCGGCACGTGCAGCGGCATCCCTCGGATCGTAGAAGCCGACAGCCAAGGCGGCATCCACACAATCGCCAGGAAGCGACTTTCCATCGGCAAGAAGACCGCGGAATCGAATCCGCAAGAAGTCGAGAACCTCGGCGCTCACCTTCTTCGAATCAACGTTAAGCCCCTGCCCGTTCACCACCTCCGCAATGGCTCGGTCGACAAGAGTGCTTAGATCCACGGACCAACTTCGCTCGGTGAGGAGCCGAAGAATTCCTAGGGCAGCGCGACGAAGCCCGAATGGATCCGCTGATCCGGTGGGTACAACGCCAATGCTGAAACAGCCGGCAATGGTGTCGAGCCTATCGGCAATGCCGATTACGGCGCCGACGTCCCCGGTGGGCAAGTCATCGGTTGCACCGCGCGGAAGGTAGTGCTCCTCGATGGCAAGACTCACGTCTTCGGGCTCACCGGCAAGCGTTGCGTACCGTCGGCCCATCGAGCCCTGAAGCTCGGGAAATTCGGAAACCATTTGCGAGCAAAGGTCAGCTTTGCAAAGTGCGCAGGCCCGAGTGACGGATTCAACCGAGACGCCAACTTCACCGGCTATGGCGATCGCTCCAGCGCTTAGGCGGGCGACCTTCTCGCCAATGCTTCCAAGCTTCTTTTGAAAGACGACCGAGTCGAGCTTGGCAGCGAAGTGCTCGAGGTTGTGCTTTCGATCCGAGCGGAAGAAGAATTGTGCATCGGCCAAGCGCGCCGCCAAGACGCGCTCGTTGCCCCGGCGAACCAGCGCAGGATCTTTGGTCACCGTGCCCGCAATGGTGACAAAGCGGTTGAGTAGCGAGCCATCGGCGCGGCTCATGGCAAAGTAGCGCTGATGCGAGCGCATCGCCGAGACGATGACCTGCTCGGGAACCTCTAGGTATTCTTCTGGGAACTCGCCGCACACACCAACCGGGTATTCCACAAGGTTGGCGACTTCGGCGACCAGAGCTTCGTCGGGGCGAACGCTGCCATCGACTTCACCCTCGATGCGGGCAATCTCTGCCGTAATCATGGTGCGACGGGTCTCTGGGTCGACAATCACAAACGCCTGGCGAAGCGCCTGCGCATAGCTCTGCACATCGCCCGCAAGCTCGATTGGCCCCGGCGCTAAGAATCGGTGACCACGAGTTGCGTTGCCCGCTTCGATGCCGGCAAAGGTCAAGGGAAGCACCTTGCCGCCAAGAAGACTAACGACCCAGTGAACCGGCCGAACAAAGGATTCTTCGCCGTCGTGCCAACGCATCGACTTTGGCCAAGGAAGAGTTCTTAGGAGCGCACCCAAGACTTCGGGCAAGACATCTTCGCTCTTTTGGCCGGCTTCTTTGCGTGTACACAGCAGGTACTCGCCCTTTTTGCCCTCGGCGGGCCCTTTGCGCAAATCCTCTACAGCCACGCCATTGCGTTTTGCAAAGCCCAGTGCAGCCTTCGTGGGTGCACCATCTTCGCCAAATGCCACCCGCGCTGGTGGACCAACCATTTCCTCGGCAAGGTCGTCCTGCCCTTCGGCAAGCCCCAAAACAGAGAGCGTGAGTCGCCTTGGGGTGCCCAAGGTTTGCACCGACGCAAAGCCAAGGCGCAATTTGCCAAGCTCGGCTTCGCAGTTGGCCTTTAGGGCCACCATGGCCTTGGCGAGGTAGCCAGCGGGAATCTCTTCGGTTCCGAGCTCTAGAAGTAGTTCAAGCGACATGGTCTGCACCTGTCTTTACAGCGTTGGGTGTGGCGTTTGCGGCAGTCGCCCCGACGCGAGCAGCGGCGAGAGCAGCAGCATTTACGCCGGATTCGAGATTTGCAAAGAAGGCCTCTTTGGCCCTCTCGCCCTTGTCTTTGCCAAGAAGCGGAAATCCAAGTTTGGCGCGAGACAAGAGGTATGCCTCGGCGCAAGCCTTGGAGAGCGCGCGAACGCGGCCGATGAAGCGCTGACGCTCGGTTACCGAAATGGCTCCGCGAGCATCGAGAAGATTAAAGACGTGCGAGCTCTTCATGCAGTAGTCGTACGCAGGAATCGCAAGCTCCACTGCCACCAGTCGCTTGCACTCGGCTTCAAACTTATCGAAGAGCTCGAAGTTGAGCGCAACGTCGGCGTGGGTAAAGTTAAAGTGCGAGTACTCGACCTCACTCTGCATGTGCACATCGCCGTATTTCGTTGTCTCGTTCCACTGAAGGTCGAAGATGTTGTCGACGTTTTGCAGGTACATCGCAATGCGCTCGAGACCGATCGTGAGTTCGGCAGTAACGGGCATCAGTTCAATGCCGCCCGCTTGTTGAAAGTACGTGAACTGCGTGATTTCCATCCCATCAGCCCAAACCTCCCAACCAAGCCCCCAAGCGCCTAGCGTTGGCGATTCCCAGTCGTCCTCAACAAAGCGAATGTCGTGCTCCAAAGGATCCAATCCAATGTGCCGAAGCATCTCGATGTAAACTTCTTGCACATCGAGTGGCGATGGCTTGAGCCCAATCTGAAATTGGTAGTAAGCGCCAACGCGATTGGGATTTTCTCCGTAGCGGCCATCAGGCGGTCTTCGGCACGGCTGTACGAATGCGGCTTTGTATGGCTCGGGACCAAGAGAGCGCAGGAACGTCGCGGGGTGGAAGGTGCCAGCGCCGACTTCAACGTCGACGGGTTGGTGGATCACGCAGCCGCGGGCCGCCCAAAACTGCTGGAGCTCGAGAATAAGAGTCTGCAAATGCATGGCGATTGATGGTCTTTGGCTCGCCCGTTTTGGGACGCGGATTCCAGGATGATTCCAGGATGATTCCGGGGCACTCAGGGCGGTTGGGGCGGCAACCTAGCAGTTGCGTCGTCGGGTGGTCAAGACGACCTAGATACTCGAAACTCTTGACCTTCATCTGGCGCATTGGATACGCTGAGAGCATGCTCCGACCGGGTGAGAAACAGGGCTTCGGCAGCTCGTTGATAAAGGTACCCACGCACCGAGCTTGGGCCACGCGCTTTACGCAAGGGTTTGCGCAAAGTTTGGCTGGTTCGGGAGCTGCCATCGGGCTCGCTCTCGGGTTTGGCGCCAGCCTCGCCGGCTGCACATTCTTGCTCGACTTTGACGAGCCGTTGGAGACGGGCAATGCAGATGCTGCCTCCGCCGACTTTGATGCGGGCGATGTAGCGGATGCTGGTGCTTCTTTCGACGCAGCGCTGGCGGCAAATTGTAATGCGTTCGAGCCAAACGATACTCTCCTAACACCTGCAGCAATCAGCCCGGGTGCACTCGACGCGGCCATTTGCCCCGATGCCGACGCAGACTTCTACTCGTTCTCGCTTCTGGGAAATACGAACTTGACCATCACACTGGCGTTCGACAACGAGAGCAGTGACCTAAACCTCAGGCTTTACAACGAGGCGAATGCAGTTGTTGCCGCTGCTGTTGGCACCGATGCTGTCGAGCAAATTGTGCGAGGCCCGGCGCAGACCAATGAGCTGCCAGCCGGCACCTATCGGGTAGAAGTGTTCTCAGCCACGGCCGACTCGACGTTGGACTACAACTTGACGCTGGATCTGGCCGTCAACAACGGGTCCGAGAAGCCAAGCTCGTAGGCTGCGAGCGACGCGTTCTTGAGCGAGACCTTCGCGAGCAAGTCGGGAACGAAGCCCGGCGACACAATAACGAGCGAAGCTGCGAGCGAAGCTGGCAGACGAAGCGAGTAGACGAGTAGCGTGGCTGCACTCGTCGCTTCGCCTACAGGTCTAACAACCCGCCAGGGCCAGACTTGCCAGGCTTGCTTCCGCCGGTGGCTCTTTTGCGCATTGCAACATCAATTTCCATGTCTGCCTCGACATTCAGAACTTTTCTGAATACCCGGTAGCCCTTGGCTCGGACCACGATTTTTGCTTTCTGCTTTGTCTTGCCTGCAGCAATCAGAAAGCCCGTCGATGTGCCCACAACAACATCGTCGTCCACAGTAATCGTCGCCTCCACACCATCGTCAAGCCCGGTTACCTCAAAGCTTAGGTCCACAGAGGTTGGCTCTGGAATCGGCTCGGGCTTTGGTGGATCAGGAATCACAACCGCGACCGGCGGCTTGGCCTGTGAATCGTCCGTAGGATCCGCAGCAGCCACCGTGGCTGCCGATGGATCTGCCGTTTTTGTCTCTGGTTCGGCGCTCGTAACCGTCTCCGGTTTCGTAGCAGGCTCGGTGCCCGCCAAGTCTCCATAGGTCGTCGGCGCTTTAGCGAGCGCAGGCCCTTTGGCCTCTTTCGGCGCATCGGCCTTGGCATCGCCACCACCGGAAATCATTAGGAGGCCCGCAATCACGCCTACCAACAGCCCACCGCCAGCCGTCACGCCCAAAGGCATGGCCTTCTTTACGCCCGGCACCGGAAGCGGACGCGCGCCTGTGGTCTCACCGCCATGAGCCGGATGCTGCTGATGCTGCTGCTGTTGCTCGATGCTCGATGGAGGACCGGAATACTGCTGTTGATGCGGCGGTTGCATACTCATGGTGGCTCCTAGCTAGTCGACGTGGCGGCTTGTAACGCTTGCGATATCCCGAATTGCGGATACTGAGATCTAAGATATCAGAAGCTTGCTCCCAGTGCCACGCCCGCCCCTTCGCCGCTCGCGTAGGGAGTGATGCGCACGTTCGAAGCGGCCTTCTCGTTGCCGTCTTTACCCTTGTACTTCGAGTAGTAGTAGTACGTTCCGTACGCAGCTGCGAGCACACCGCTGGCCAGCAGAACGTCAGTTGCCAGGCGGTAGGTTTTCCCACTGTCCTGTGCCTTGGTTCTAACCTCGTCAGAGAGCGTGACATCTTGATATCGATCGTGACGAGCCGACGCGGCAATCCCTGTAAAGCCCGCCCCAATCAAAAGTGCTCCCGCAACGCCAAAGCTAATCGTTAGCGGCTTTGTGCTCGCAGTCGAAGAGGTGCCCTTCTTCTTTGTCTTCGTGGCCTTCTTCGGTTTTTTCGCCCCCTTGTTGCTCGTCACCTTTAGCGGTTCAAGACTAAGGGTTCGGCTCGTGGTCTGCCCTCGAGTGAGATCAAACATCTCCTCTTGGGGCGAATAGCCGTCGAGAGTTACGGTGTACTTGTGTCCACCCGGAGGCATGTAAAGCGGCCCATCCAAAGGTGTGAGCCCAATATCCTTGCCATCCAAGCTAACAACCGCACCATCTTGCTCAACTGTGAGGTCAAGGGCGATCAACTCTTTGCGAACTTCTTCGATGGCCTTGTCGACCTGTGCCACAAGCTCTGGCTTTGGATCCTCGGCGCCCTTCAGCACTTGCTGATAGTGATCCATCGCTTCCATATTGTGGCCAAGCAGTTGCTCGGCTCGCGCAATTGGGAAGAAGATTTTTGGGTTGTTGTACGCCTCGTAGGCTTCGGTGTAGAGCGCTAAGGCTTCTTCCCAGGCCTCAATCCCTTTATCGGGATTGTTCTGTTCCATATAGCGATTGCCCTTTGCCAAGGCCTTGTCGCCCTTTGCCAAAAGCTTCACGGCTTTTGCCTTGTCCTCGGCATGCGCCGTGGGCATTGCCAATGCAAGACAAAGGAAACTACAGATTGAAAGCAGACTGAATCGGAGCCAACGAGGCATGCCGCCAGTTTACTCTTTGTTTCGCAGCTTCGCGATGAACTCCACCGACTTGAGCGGCTTACCGACATGCCAGTACAGCAGCGACAACATCGCTTGGCGTGCTTCAACTGCAGCAGGAAGACCATCAAGAGCATCACCGCTTGGCAATTGCACCAGGGCCTGGGCCGTAATCAAATAGTCGATGGCCTCGGCAGAGATCGAACGCACGCCGGTTGTTAACTCAACGGCGGCACATCTCTCGCACACGACCCCACCTTTGTCGGGAACCCAGTGCATGCCGGTGTCGCCAAGCTTGGTGTCGCATGATGCGCAACGGGTGAGCACCGGTGCCAATCCAAGCTCGGCAAGCAACCTCAGTTCAAAGACCCGCAGGCGCCCAACTTTTGGACCAACGTCGGCAAGGCTCTTGTACAGATTGACAAGGAGATCGAAGAGCGCAGGATCTGAATGTTCGTCGGCACAGAGTTCTCGCACAAGCTCTGTCCCGTAACTTCCGTGAGCCATGCCCGCCACGTCGTAGGCCAACTCGCCATAGCTTTGCGTGGGCTGCGCCGTTAGCAGCGTCCACATGTTGGCTTTAGGGCGCGTTTGCAAACTCACTTCGCTAATCGTGAAAAGCCCGAGGCCAGCGCCAAAGCGCTTTCTCGATTTTCGTGCCCCGCGGGCGAGCGCAGTGATCTTGCCTAGGGAGCGGCCGTACAGGCCTACAACAAGATCCGACTCGCCGTACTCCGTGCGGCGGAGGACCAGCGCAGGCTCGCCCTCGACGCTTCGCAACGACCGAGCTTAAACGCGCTCGGCGCGGTGATTTGGCGTGCTTGGAGAAACCGAGGCCGATGCAGCCTCGTTTTGCATCTCAAGCATGCTTGGCGAGTTCATCGTGAACCCATCGGTGCTCGTACCAGGACGGCGTAGCAAGTAGCTCATCGTAAGTGTTGCGACGATAACGAGAATGATTACGCCAAGAGTTAGTGGCCCTCGGTGCGTCATATCGTTTTCGTAGTCGAACGATGGTGGCACAAAGGTGCGCGTCTTTCGCTCGCGAACCGACTTGCACTCGGCAGCGGGTGCCTCGGCATTCACGCTCTCTGGAGCAGACTTGGCATTTCTCTTAGACGCACTTCGAGAAAGCCCACTGCGAACTTGCTGGCCTAGGTCGAAGGCATCGCGAAGCACTTTGCGAACCGCATTGCCATCGGCGCTACCGGTCTCGACATCTCGGTCCGAGACGGAAGAGGCACGAGATGCAGTTTCTTTCGACTGAGAAGATTGCTTAGTCGAAGCACGGTCGTGGCGTTCGGATGCTTTGCGGTCACTCGGTGCATTTGAGTTGGCGCGTGCGAATTTTTCTTCGCTCGACTTGCCGTGTGCTGCTTTGCCGTGTGCTGCGTTGCCCTGTGCTGCGCTGCCTTGGCTCGACTTGCTTTGCACCGCTTTGCCGTGCCCTGCCTTGCCGTGAGTCGGTTTGCGACGACCAACGAGAACGGCGTCTGCAAGAGCCGATGAAACAGGCGCGGGATTTAGACCACACTGCGCGTAACGTCGAACAACTTCGTCGCCGTCCATGCCAACGCAGCGTGCGTACGAGCGCAGGAAACCGCGGGCAAAGACATCACCTGGTAAGCTGTCAAATCGGCCCGCTTCGATGTGCTCCAGCGAGGTCTTGGGAATCTTCGTAGTTCGGGCAATGTCTTCAAGGCCCATGTCGAGTGCGTTGCGCTTGTCTTGGAGCGAGCGGCCAATGCGCTGCTGTGGGTCCAGACTCTCGTCTTCAACCGCTTCAACTTCAACGCTCTCGTCTTCCTCAATCGGAGCGGAAGTTTCAAGCTCGGCTGCAAGCGCAAGCTCAGCGTCGTCTGCCTCGTCGTCTTCAGCAGCCGCCACAAGGTCTTCTTCCAAAGCCTCAGTGGACGTTTCCATTACAGAAGCTTCAACAACAGAAGCTTCAACAATATTTGCAGCCAAGTCGCCGACAACTGCTTCAGCCGAAGCTTCCACGTCAGTCTCGACATCAGCGGCTACGTCAGCAGCGAGTACATCCTGATCCGATGTGTCTTCTGCGTTCGCAATACCAGCATCGGTTTCCTCGTTGGCAGCGCGAGGTGATGCGACTAGAGCTTGGGACAGCTCGATCATGCGATCGGTCTGCGGACGGTCGGTATCTTGTCGTTTCTCCATTACACCCCTTGGCACTGCGCGGCGATACAACTCTTGGGAGCTAGAGCGGTGCATTGGTCAATTGCCGCTGGAAGCTCGTTTGTCATGGAAAGCTGGCTCATCGTTTTCACGAAATATAAATGCGCTTCTTGCATCCCACACTCGTCTTCGAGCACAACTGCCTGAAACTGCTCGAGCGCTTTATTCCACTCTTCGCGTTTAAAGTAAACCCTGCCCAAGCGATACTTGGCGACGCACATCTTGGAGTTCGACTGTAGCGCCTGGCGCAACTCTTTTGCCGCTCCTGCATCATCACCCGAGTTAAATCGGGCCCATCCGAGGTCGGCACGGGTGAGACCTAGATCCATAAGCCGATGCGGGATTTCCAGAGCCTTTTGGAGGAGCTCGATGGCGACATCGTACTCCTCTAGAAGTGCATGGGCTTTCGCCTCAAGCGCGTAGGCTTGGCTGTACTCGCTGTCGATATCGGCAGCTTTCTGGAAGCTGCCAATCGCACTTTGTACATGGGCTCTCAACTCGCTGCGCAGGCCTTCGGCGTCGACACCTGTTAGGCAGTCGTCGACCTCTAATAGTCGGTTGTTGTTTAGCGCTTCTAGAAAGTCGACCAAGCCCAAAACCAGGTACGCCTCGGCGTTCTTACTGTTGTACTTCACAGCAGTTTGCGCTTCTTTGCGCGCAGCTGTCAGTTCCTGGCGCGTAAGGTAATCCTTCGCAATCTGGAGCCGCCCATCGCTCTTTTTGGGATTTTGCGCGGGTGTGCCGCAACTGGGGCCAACGACAGTGCCAACGACAGTGCCGGCGAGGAGAAGTAGGGCGAAGAAACCCTGCGATATAAGTAACTTAGGTCGCATATCCTGAGATGGCGCTCAAACTAGCAATGACGACGCATCATGTCAATCACAGCGAGGCTTGTTCACAAAGTGAGATTCACTTCTCCAGATCCCCACATTGACCCACCTCTCCCTAGACGCAAGTCTAGGCTCGGTAGGGGGCCCTAGGCAAAACCTGGAGTTTCGCGACTTCGGTAGTTTGCTCTGGTGTTCAAGCAGCCCCAACAGTGCGAGACTCCTGGCATGTCCGCTCAAGACACCAGCCCACCTCGTGAGCTCCACTTTGCTTCAAAAGACGGCACCAAGCTCTTTGGCAGCCTTTACGAGGCCAGCAACCCCAAGGCCAATGCCCTGGTTCTTCACGGCTATGCCGACCACGGTGGACGCTATGCCGAAGTCGCAGAAACTCTTCGTGCGCAGGGGTTTAGCGTACTTTGCCCGGACCTAAGAGGGCACGGCCGGTCCAAGGGCGACCGCGGCTACATCAGCTCGTTTGATAACTACCTTGAAGACGTTGAGGCCGCCCTGCTCTCACTGGCAACTGTGGCTGGTGAGCGTCCGGTCCTCTTCGTCGGTCATTCCAATGGCGGGCTGGTTGGACTTCGGCTCATTGCCGATCCCTTTCGGTGTCCAAAAATTATCAAGGCAGCCGTAATCTCCTCGCCGTTTCTCGAACTCAATAAAAAGGCCCCGGTGCAAATTCTCTTTGCCAAGGTGGCCAGCAAGATTCTTCCAAAGCTCGCCTTGCCAAACAAGATCAAGAGCGAAGAGCTCACTCATGATGCGGAGAAGATCCGCGAGCATGAGAACGACCCGCTTGTGCACGATGTAGCTTCGGCGCGTTGGTTTACAAACGCGGTGGCAACGCAGCAGTGGGTTGCAGAGTTTGCAAATCGCATCGAGATGCCAACGATCTGGCTTGTAGCTGGCCAGGATTCACTCGCCAACCCCGCACAAACTCGCAAGGTTCAAGCTGCGGTAACCGCCGAGACCAGCTATCATGAGTTCCCGGAAATGCGCCACGAGGTCTTTAACGAGATCGATCGCGCCGATGTCTTCAAGCTGTTGGTCGAATTTTCCAACGCTAATTTTCACGAGTAACTCCAACGGCTTAGAGCAAGTCTTCATTGCCTCGCCTCGAGCCCCACGCTATACTTGGGGTGTACGCCCATGCCTCTACTCTTTACATGCGTTTGCAATCAGCCAGAGCGACTGCTCTCGGCCATCGAGCCTGTGCGCGAAGTTCTGTGCACCCGGGACATCACCCGCTGGGGGCTCAGCTACGTGCAGGCCGGCGAAGTCCTCTTGTCTCGGCATCCAAAGCCGGTAAAGGGGCCATTCGATTTCTTTGAGATCTTGGGCTCGCTAAGCTCGGACTACGTCATCGGTGTGGCGGCCGACGATGAGACCTATCGCGGAAACGCCAATACCCAGCCCTTTCGCTACAAGCACTGGATGCTTGGCATGCAGGACGAGATCGAAGACTTCGCGAAGGTTCACGAGGCTCTCGAGGCCCACCTTCCAGGGTTCTTAAAGCGCAGCGTCAAAGGCAAGAGCCCGGCCGAGTACGTGCTGCACGTCTTTCTCTCCCTACTCCACGACGCTGGGCAACTGGACGACCACAACCTCGACACCAAGGACAGCGCTGCTGCTCTGCGCACAGCCCTCACCTTGGTCCAAAACCTCTGCAGCGACGCTGGGCTGCGGGGCCAATTGGGCAATGTCATGGTCTCAAACTCAAGGTCGACGCTGGCCGCACGCCTCGCTGGCCCAATGTTTCAGCGGCGTCTCAAGCACATCGAAGACCCAAAGCGCCCCGAGTCCGAGTTCCGCTCGGTTCTGGTTGTGAGTGCAGAAGCCGCGCTTGGCGAGGGCTTTGAAGAGCTTCCGCCCAAATCAATCCTCTGCATCAGCCGCGATCTAAGCACCGATATCGTCCCGCTTTAAGCGAATCCTTTAGATCGATTCACAGAACTCCGCGTTGGAGTTTGCATGCCTAGCAAGAATTCCGCTGTTCTCAAGACATCTGCAATCCTCGCCACTGCCGGCGCCGTCTCGATTGCAGCCCTCTTACTAACGCAGCGCAAACCTGCCGCGGCCACCGATGTCCCGCCACCGGCAATCACATCGGCCCAGAGCAAGGCGCTCAATCTTGGAGCCTCCCTCGCTTCCACCCACCTACTTGCCGGTAGCCATACAGCCTACATGGCCGTCACCTTGGAAGCGCCGCAGCAGGATCACCTCGCTCGGCCCGATGTCGACCTCGCCGTGGTCTTTGACCGCAGTGGCTCGATGGAGGGAGAAAAACTCTCACAGGCAAAGCTTGCGGCACGGCAACTCATCACCGGCCTAGAAAACGGCGACCGCTTCTCGATTACCGCCTACGGCACCGACGTCGACGTCTTATTCCCAAGCACGGTTGCTACAGAGCAGGCAAAGCAAGCCGCTCTAATGACCATTTCTCAGATTTATACTGATGGCGGCACAAACATGAGTGGCGGCATCTTGGCTGGACGATCCCAGCTTCTTGGGCTTGGCGCCTCAAACCAACGGGTACAGCGAATTGTTCTTATTAGTGACGGGCAAGCCAACGAAGGCATTGTCGGAAAGTCCGAACTCGCCGACCTCGCATCTCAGTCGGCGCAACAAGGCGTATCGATCACCACCGTGGGCGTGGGGCTCGATTTTGACGAGCAGACGATGACCCGCATCGCAGTCTCGGGCCGTGGCAACTACTACTTTGCCGAGTCGGCAGACATGCTCGCTCAGCTCTTTTCCACCGAACTCTCACGCCTCGGTGCAACGGTCGCAACCCGCGTGCAGCTTCGCATTGCTCCGCAACCCGGAGCCGAGGTGCTAGAGGTTCTTGGCTACGAGACGATTCGCAGCGGCGGGCAATTGCTTGTCAACGTTGCCGACATGCACGCTGGCGAGACCCGCAAAGTGATTGTCGCCCTCCAGGTACAAACACCCAATAAAGCCTCCATGTCCCTCGCCAAGCTCGAAGCATCCTTCTTCGAGCCAGGTGCGCCCCAGATGGTTACCCTCAGCCGCAGCCTTGGCGCCGAAATCACCACGAACCAGGCGCTTGTCGACAACGGACGCGACATGCAGTCTAACCGCCTTATCGAGCGAGCTCTCACAGCCAAAGCCATCGAGCGAGCAACGGCCCTCTACGAGCAGGGAGACAGCGCAGAGGCCGCTCAAGTGATGACCACCCGAACGCAGGCGAGCCAGGCGATTGCCGGCGCCCTTGATGATGCTGTCTTTGCAGCCGAGATGGCCGAGACCGAGCAGCGAGTAAAGAGCAATTTTGCCCAAGCTCCAGCGGCAGCATCGGCGGGTGGAAAGAAGGCTCGAAAGAGCAATCGCAAGGACGCCTACCAGCTGATGTACTAGGTCGGCAGTGCGCTGCCAATTCCAATGGAAGGGATACTAATACGGCCCCACTGGAAACCCGGCACGAGAACCTGCACTAAACTGCAGCAGTGGCCGCCAAATGTATGCCAGGATGCACCTTCTTTGAGCCAATTAGCAAAGAAGGCGATCGGAAGGGCAAAAAAGGTGTGCGGAGTTCATTCACTACTTGACCCCCTGCGTCATCCCGACTACGACTCACCCCATGACTACGGCTCACGAACGCAAACAGCAAGAGCGACAAGCACGTCGCCGTCGTATCCAGCGCGCAGCTCGCACTGTCTTTGCCGAAAAGGGGTATGCAAAAACCTCTATCGAGCAAATCGCTCGCGAAGCTTCGCTCTCGGTAGGCGCGATTTATCTCTACTTCCGCTCCAAGGAAGACCTCTACGTATCCCTCCTAGAAGAGACTCTCGAGCTCTTTGACGGTGAGATGACGCAGATTCGCAACCGCCCCGACCTCAAGGTCGATGACAAGTTGCGAAACACTTGGACTTTCCTAACCCAGTGGGCTGGAGCCGACGTCGAGGCAACTCGTGTTCTCCGCCTGGTCTCTCAACCAAACATCCGCAAGCAGCTTAGTGACGAAGTCGCCGAGTCGGTTGGCAAGGGCATCGCGCAAATCCGCATGCACCTCTCCGCCATGATTCGCGAAGGCGCGTCTCTCGACGTCGTCGTAAGTGAGTCTGCTGCAGATACCACTGTCGACCTCTTCTGGGCCTTGTTCCTCGGAGTGCTTCAGACAAACGATGCTCGTCTTAACCTGGACCTTCCGGGCGGCAGCTTCAACGAGTTGGCTCGCAACGCATTCACTGCCATCGAAGGCAGCCTGCACGCTCACAACGTCAACTAAGCGCCCCTACTCATGCTTAAGCCCGGTACACGCAACTGCGTCCCGGGCTTTTTTGCGTCTGCGATTTGCAGCCCGACACAACGAGCGCAGTTCGCGAGGACCTTCGCGCGTTTCGGCGGCAAAGATTGCGAGCTATGCGGGGTTAGCAATGCAGCAGCGGTCTCGACCAGCGCTCTTGGCTTCGGCCATGGCGCGCTCGGCGGCGATGAGCAAGTCGGAGGGCCTGGAGACAGTGAGTCGGCCAGCGCTAGCAATGCCAATCGAGACCGTGACGGCTGGCCACGAGCCGTGCTTGCCCTCTTCGGCCAAGGCCTTGCGCAGACGCTCACCAAGCTGCAAGGCTTCGTCCTCGTTGGTATCGGTTGCGAGGATGGCAAAGGCGTCGCTGCCGGGCCTTGCGACAATATCGGGGCTGCGAAGTGCCGAGCGCAAGACGTCGGCGATTAGGCAGAGAGCGGCATCGCCAGCGGCCCTTGTGTGGCGCTTGCAGTAACGTCCAAGCTTGTCGACGTCGATGAGAAGCACCGAGAGTGCATGGCCATAGCGACGGGAGCGCGCGTACTCTCTGTCGAGGTGATCCTGCAGTGGCCCTTCGCCCAAAAGGCCGGTAAGCGAATCGACATCTGACTCGCGAGATTCTCCGGAGACGCTTGGTGCCATGACGAGCTCGCGACCGACCGCTGCATTGCGCGCCTCGGCGACTTCGATGAGGGTGTGCGCTTGGCTCTGAAGCTGGCGGGTTCGGTTTTCTCGCTCCAGCATCTCGCCTGCCGCACGATCCGCAAGGACGCGATGGGCAGCGGCATCGCGCCGGGCAGCCTCCGCCACTTCACCTGCGGCCTCGGCTTCTCTGCGAGCGTTCACGGCCAAGGCCCGAGCAACTTCGATCTGCCGATGCGCATCATCGAGGGCACGCTGCAGAAGCGCGACCTCATCGTTGCCTGCCGCAAAGAGCGGTGCCTGTGGTTCGGGCACGGGCTCGGGAGCTGGCACGGGCTCGGGATCCGGCACGGGCTCGGGAGCTGGCACGGGCTCGGGAGCTGGCGCGGGCTCGGGAGCTGGCGCGGGATCCGCTAGCTCCTCCAAAAGTGGCGCAACGCTTTCCTGCGCGAGACAACGCGCGAGGCGCATCTCGAGATCGATGTTGCGAATCGGCGTCGCGAGGTAGTCGCTCGCCCCCGCATCCCTGCCCGCCATTCGCGATTCCATATCCCGATTCGAGGACAAGACAACAATCGCTCGTGCTGCCTCCGAAGCGCTCAGTTCTCGAATCACATCGAGCCCAACTGCATCGCCCGTTTTTACTTCGACAAAGCAAATCGGCCGCGTGCATTGCGAGATGAGTTCGCCGGCGTCCGCAAGTTTGGAAATCGCATGGACGTCCACATCACTTGCCTCGAGGCGCGACTGCAACGCCTCCCGCTCGCCAGCATCCACCATGTAGAGCAGGACGGTGGCGCGGCCAGCCACCGCACTCACGGCTTGCGCACTCGAAAGATAAAGGCGTCGCCAAGTCGTACTTCTTCGTAGTCGGCAAATCCCACGCGTGAGAGCCACGCCCGAAGTTCGGAGGGACCAAAGCGGCGAATGCCTGCCACCTGCGAGGAGAGCCTGCCAAGAATGCTCTTAGCCGGTGCAAAGGTGCTGCCGACGAACAAACCGTCCGGTTTCAGCACTCGGAGAATTTCGGTAAAGACAGCCTCAGGGTCGTCGTATACGTGCAAAGCGCCGCTGTTGTTCACGCCGGTTATGCAATTGTCATCGATTGGCAAGTCATGGGCGTCGCCGCGAATGAACACCAAGTTGTCGTAGCCACGACCGCGCGAGGCCGCGACCTCTACCATCGAACGCGCAATGTCGAGCCCAATGACCCAGCTGCCTGGGCTTGCAGATGCCATCGCTCGTGAGAACATTCCCGGTCCGCAACTTAGGTCGAGCCATGGGCCTTCACGCTCATCCATGCTGAGGGAGTTTTTGTGGATAAAGAACTCACCGGCAAAACCACCGGTAAGCGCCTCCGCCCCTTTGCCCGCCATAAGACGCACAAAGTTTGGGCGCCACACTCGCTCGTACACTCGCGCGACGAGTTCGCTCTCCATAAAGCGTTGCTCTGTCGTTGAGGCGACGCGTTTGTTCATGGCCTGGTCCATGAAATCGTAAAAGCCCAAACGCCCGGGGCAGCAAAAGCCACACTCCGCGCAAATCATCTGCTTGCTCTGAACCGAGAGCTCGGTCGCTTTGCACTGCGGGCAGCGCAAAAGGCTAGCTACATCCATGGGCGAACTGTATCGCTGCGGCGCGCGTATTGGGAAGTCCCTGCCCGGCCTAGGTATTCGGCGTCGCTTCCGGACCGACCTCAAAGTGCACCTTAAGCGAGACTCCGGCTCGGTCTGGCAATACCTCCACCGCATGCGTACCTTCCCGCTCAAAGCTGCGACCTACTTCGTAGCGCCCCGGAATGGCCCCTGAAGGCACCGAAACACCTTGTTCCTGGCCTTCTGCGTCCGTGAATACCAATACCAAGGCATCGCTGCGCACCGGCTCGCCCCGGCTATCCCACAGCTCGACGGCCAGAGCATACTTGGCATTGGCCTCCACACTTTCGGGCATTAGAACTCGAAGTGCATAGCCACTTGACGAAACCAAGAGCGCTCGCTGAGGCACCGACGACTTCGCAAAAGTCGCCTCGCTTGCCACGGACGTCTCGTCCTCGCCAGCCATTCCATCGACAAGCAGTGAAGCGCTGACCATGGCTGCGGGCGCAACCGCCCTGGCGGTTGTTTGCGGACCGAGCAATGCAGAACTTGAGAGCCAAAGCAGGAGCGCGACCATAAGCCCGAGACGCGGGCCAAGGCGCGCGTTTTTGGGGGCGGGCACCCAAAGCGCCGGCTCGATGTCGTGGGTGGGATTGCTGCGAATTTCCGTTAGCTCTTGCAACACTTGCCGAGCCGTAGCCGGGCGATTGCTCGGCTTCTTTTCGAGCAGACGCATGACAAGCGAAGCCAGACGCGGATCCAAGTTGGGCACTTGCCACGCAATGTGCTTTGGCTTGGTGCTGAGGTGGTCCACCAAGAGTGCCACCCCCTGCGTATCAAAAGGCAACCGCCCTGCGAATAACTCGTAGAGCATAGCGCCAAAGCTGTACAAATCTGCGCGTGCGTCAACACCTTGCCCACCCGCCTGTTCGGGGGAGAGGTACTGCGGAGTGCCGTAGACCACTCCATGCCTGGTTAGATGCGTCTCGCCACTTTCCAAAAGCTCGGAGTTGACGATCTTTGCGATGCCAAAGTCGACAAGGGTGACGTGAAGAGCACCGCCTCGCCTTCCCACTAAGACATTTTCGGGTTTTAGATCTCGATGAACAATGCCCGCTTCGTGCGCCGCACAAAGAGCCGATGCAATCTGCATCGCCGCCTCTACAATTTCGTCGTGGCGCAGTGGCTGGGGGCCGCGACCAATTGGCTCGGCATCCGCCCACTCCATGGCAATGTAAGGAAGGCCCTCATCACTTTTTCCTAGCTGAAAAATGGTGACGATATTTGCGTGGGTAAGGCTGGCAGCCGCGCGTGCTTCTCTCGCGAAGCGCGCCGCGAACTCGCTTTGACGTGCCGCGCTTGGGTGCAAGAGCTTGACCGCGACCGGTCGCTCGACACCGATTTGATGGGCCCGATAGACATCACCGCAGGCTCCCTGGCCGATGTGTTCTTTGAGAACGAACTGCGCCGAGAGTGTCTTTCCCAACAGGCGATCCGAAGCCCCAAGAGGCGCGCCGTCGGCAGGACAAAAGCCCAAGGCGTCGTCTTGTAGGTCGGAGCAATGTGGACAGGAGCGCATGGGCTCCTAGGTAGACGCGCGAGTGAGCGAAATATTTAGAATCGCCCGCTAAGAACGTCAGCGCCCATACTAAACCCGGTTGCCGGAGCTAACTGTTGATTATACATCGGCCGAGGCATGGGGGAGCCGAGGTTCCACTGCCCGCGATCGCTGCGCTGGAGCAGCGCCGGAGCTGATGTCGCCACCGCATCGGGCCCTTCGAGCGAATCCTTGGCCGGCACCTCGTCCTTTGTGAAGCGCCAAGCGAGGTAGGCACCGCCGCCCATTGTGAGCGCGGATAGGAACCCTGCAGTTTGGTAGTCGCCGCCGTCTTCGCCGTCCACAAATGGGTAGACCAAGATCCACGGAACCAATGCGCCACCTAGAGCGCCGAGATTGACATAGGTCATGCGCTTTGATGTCGCGATTAGATCGTCGCGAAAGTAGATGCCAGCGCCGATGCCGGCCATCGAGCCAAGGGTCAAGTTGAGCGAGTAGGCATCACCGCGAGGCGGATCCACAGCGGCAGCGAGCATGAGCCCTATGCCGCTACCGATAAACGAACCAGAGTTGACCACCGCGACTTCGCCCTCGGTGGGCGTGTACTTGCGAACATAGAGGTGAGCGAGGCCGCCGCCAGCGAGGCCGCCAAGAGCCATGCTGCGGTAGATGTCGTTGCTATTTGTGCCTTCGCCAGTGAAGACATTGCCAATATGCGCAAAGTTGTACATGCCCCAAATGGCGCCGGAGCTTAGGGCTTTGCCACCAGCTCGATCATACTTTTTCGCAAGATAACTTCCTAGGTAGATGCCGCCACCACCAATTGCCAAGCCAACGGGAATTGCAGCCCCTGTGATGTCGCCGGTATTGCCGGCGTCATCGACTTCGAGTGGCCCCGTGATCGCAAGCCCTGCGATAAGCCCCACCAGCCCGCCTGAAATCATCAGTTCTGTGGTTGCGTGACCAACGTTGTCGACCGGCTGCCCAACGGGCGGCTCGATAAAGCCGCCGGTGCCACCGCCACCCGGATCACCGAGCCCAGGGTCGGCCGCATATGGATCGACGGGACCATCGGGCGTAGCATATGGATCGACGGGCGTATCTCCATCGGTATCGCCGGTCGGAGCATAGGGATCGAGAGGAGTATCGGATGTGCCGCCGGCTTCAGGCCGCCCAGCCTCTAGGTCCTGAATGCCAAGCTTCTCGTTGCACTTTCGAAGCATGCCAAGTGCGTCGCCAGCTCGGCTGCCATCTGGGCTGCGCTCGAGCGACTCGACAAAGAGCTTCTTTGCACTCGCCACCTCACCCAACTCAAAGAGCGACATGCCTCGGCTGTAAAGCGCTGCCGCCACCTGCTCACCGATGGCACCGGGTGATGGCGCGCTTGGCAAGGTATCAAGTGAATTGGACTGAGCCATCACGGGCGACGATGAGCCACCAAGCAAAAGCCCACCAGCCAGCAGAGCTGCTGCCAAAACGGAGCCACGCCTCCGACGAAGAGCCGGAGTGTTAAATCGCATAGTGCTTAGACCCATATGTGCTTAGACTCATATCATCGCAATCCCGGCCGACGCTTATAGGAGTACCAAAGGCCACCCCGGGGCGCAATGCGGCCTCGCACACCCGGAGTAGATGCTTTGCGATCCAGCTCACGAAGGTACGATCGGCATCACGCCAGTTTCGACCTTCCAAGCCTTTCTCCGGAAGAATAAGAAGAGGACTTGGATGATCGATGCGGTGGGCACCGCGAGTAGCGCACCCGTGAGTCCAAAGCTGTGCTCGCCGAGAACCAGGGCGAAAATCACCAAGACAGGATGCATCTTTGCAGCACTGCCGATGATTTTGGGATTTAGAAGATTGGCCTCAACAAAGTGAATGCCGACAATCCACGCCAAAATAAACACGGCGCGCGCAATGTCGAGCCCCTCTTCGCCCGAGACCAAGGCCACGAGGACCATGGGTATCGATGAGAGAATCGAGCCGAAGATGGGTATCAAACTTAGGACCGCGGCAACCACGGCTAAGATCAGTGCGTAGTTCACTGAGAAAATCACCAAGCCAATGTAGGTGAGGACTCCGTTTACCAAGCAGATCATAAGCTGCCCGCGAATGACGCCTGAGAGCCCCTTGTCGATGCCCGCCACGATGATGTCGTAGTCGTCGCGATAGCGCGACGGAAAGAGCCCTCGAACGAAGCTGTGAATCTTTGGCAAGTCGAGCATGATGAAGGCCGCAATCATCAGCACTAAGAAGAATTTGAAGATGCTATTGATGAGGGCTGCGACAAACTTTTGGCCAGCGCGGAAGACATCTCCGAGTTGCCCCTGCATGCCTCCCAACATGCCCTTTGCGTAACTTCTAAGCCGGTCTTCGAGGCTTTGCGCCTCGGGCATTTCGGTCCGTGGCGTGAGCGTAAAGCCCCCATCAGCGGATGGTGAAACTTGCAATCCGGTCTTCTCAAGTTGCACAGCAAGTCGTCCATCGGGAAGTGGTGTGACGACAAATTGCGTCCCCGGAGGCAACGGCACATCCGCCACGACGGCATCTTCTGAAACTTTGGGTGCTGCCGACTTTAGCGAGGGAAAGCGCTCTTCAAGCCACTCCGCAGCTTGTGGTGCCCATTGATTGTTGAGCTTTGTGTAGAGCCCTGGAGCTTCCTTTCCAATCCGTGCGACGTCTTTTGATAAGCGCGGCAAAAGGAGAAACATGAAGGCCGCGATAAAGCCGATGAGCGCGAAGTAGCACAGCAAAACCGCAGCACCTTCTGGCATGCGCTTGTTGCCGTTCTTGCGATGCGCCAACCGACGCACGACAGGCGTCAAAATGTAGGCGAGCAGTGTTGCGAAAATGAATGGCAACACCACGGCTCGGGCGAGCACCAAGACAAAGATGCAAAAGCCTAAGAAGCCCCAGAGCTTTGCGGTGCGTTGCCACCACGCTCCAGCGCCGCCGCCGCGAATTCCTCCGGAACGCCAACCGCGCGCAGGTTTTTCGACCTTGCCGCCTTCGTCGCCACCTTCAATGCCCGTTTCGTCTGCCAACTTGCGAAGGATTTAAACACACAATTGCAGGGGGGCAACGCCCAGCGTGCACCGCACGAGCTGCGGATCTATTCAGAGTCGTCCGGTGCGCTCTTTCGCGTCCCGCGAACCACACCCACTGCGCCGCGAACCCACTTGCTAGCGCGTCCCAGTGCCGATGAACGGCTGCCAGCAACTTGCAGCTCCGTTGCAGAGAGACCCGAGTCGAGAGTCGCCTCGGGTAGCGCCCGGCCAGTTCCCATGCTTCCCGATCGCCGCTCGCCTCTGCGCTCGCGCCGCTTGGCTATCGGTGTGCGGGTAATCCCGCCAAGGTCGAGCCGCGGGCTTCCCCAATGTCGGCAAGCGTTGCATCGCCATGAGAAAAACTCTGCTGGACGCCCACACGAATCGCAACACCAAACTCCGTCGAGTGCAGACTCGAGAACGCCGTGCTCACCGACAAGTGCAGCGAGTTCGCGACTCACGTCTTCGGGCGTTCCTGAGGCCAGCGCAAGGCGCGCGGCAGCAACGCGAGCTGGCAAGAGCTCCGGGTTGGCCTCGGTGAGTTTATGAATGAGAACGAGCGCGTCGTCGCGATGCACCTCTGCGAGAAGTTCTGCCGATGCCAAAGCCAAGAGCGGCGCGCCGCCAAGCTCGGTGTCCACGGCTTGCAACGCAGTCGCAGTGCCCTCTGTAGCGTCTTCTAGTGCCGATGCACTGCCTGCGCGCATCTCGATCTCGGCAGCTTTAAGAGGCCCAGCAAGGTAGGAAACGATTTCGGGTTGTCGGGTTAACGCTTGCGTTAGCCGCGCGCTGGCGCCCTTCCAATTGCTCTTTGCCGCTGCGAGTTCGGCCCAAGCAACCAAGAGATGTGGCGAGTCGGACTCGATGCCTTCCGCCGCCTTGAGGAAGCGTTTTGCCGATGTAAGATCGTTGTGTTCGATCGCGCGCTGGCCCGCTGCGCAGAGAAGGTGATGCTCTCGATCGGTATCCGTATCGTCGTCGAGTTTTGCCAAGCGACCGAGGGTCTCGGCGGCCTCGGCAAACCGTCCCTGCTCTTCGTAGAGACTGCAAAGTGCTCGCAGCGCAGGAATCGATTTGGGATTTCCCTCGAGGCAATCTTCCATCGCGCGAGTGGCTCGACGTGGCATTCCCGCTGCGCGAAAATCAAGGCCAAGTTGGTATCGAGCGCGCTGGCACAATTCGCGATTGCCGTGCTCGCGCAACTCGATTGCTTGGTGCACGCGAATTGCCCGCTCCCACTCTCCGCGATTGCGAAAGAGCGCACCGAGCGCGAAGTACGGCTCGACGTCGCTAACGTTCTCGCCCACCACGGCGACCAATTCATCGACAGCTCCGTCTCTATCGCGCTCGAGCAGCAGGTTTATAGCCTTGACGTAGGACCGCGCATGTCTGGCGGTTCGGCGTAGAGCCCTATCGTCGGGCACGTAGTAGCGGCCGACGAGGATTCCCGCAGCCAGGCCGCCAAGGCCGAGCGCAAGAAGGAGTACCGCGGTCATTCCGCAGCCTTTGCTCGACGTCCATCCAAGTCGGCAAAGGCGAGGATCGCAGCGGTCTCTACGCTGGGTTCTTCGGGCAAGTCTTCGAGCGGTGCAGGTGCGGTAAAGGGCAGATTGCGAAGCTCGGTGAGTTCGCGCTCGAGCCGCACGATAAGGCTCTCGTATTGCCGACGACGCCACACGTAGTACATGCTCCAACCCAGGAGAACGGCGACGGTTACTACAGAGAGCAACCAGCCTGCGATGAGCGCTGGCAGCCAGAGTTCGAGAGATGGGTTGCCAAAGATGCCGGTGAGCCACGGCGGCACACTCACTGCAACCCAGCCGCTATTGGCCACGAGGAATAGGCCAATGCCTACTCCTACAACGACCAGCGACACCACCAAAGCGGCGGCGGCTGCAACCCGCATCCAACGAACCATTTGGACAATTGTACATCGCCAAAAGGCGAACCCTTACTTCTTGACCAGATCAACTCGACGTAAAACCGCAGAACGCGAAACCGCAAACGCAAAAACGCCGGCTCCCTCGTCGAGAAAGAGCCGGCGTCGTTGCGTAGTCGTAGTTGCGTAGAAGTAGCTGCTTATCGAAGCACCTATTCGAGCAGAGAAGATTTACTCTTCGCTGCCTTCATCGGTACCAGCATCGTCGGTACCTGCATCATCAGTTGCGATGTTGCCAAGCTTCTCGCGCATCAGGTCGCCTAGAGTTGCGCCGCCAGTGTTGTCACTGATGGTGTAGCCCTGAGCGTCTGCCATCTCTTGCGAGCGGACAGCGGCTTTGATGGAGAGACCAATCTTGCGCTCTGCAGCGTCCATGCTGATGATCTGGACTTTAACAGCCTGACCTTCAGTAAGGATATCGTTGGGGTCATCGACACGCTCTTCGGAGATTTCCGAGACGTGTACAAGACCTTCAACGCCCTTCTCAACTTCGACAAATGCACCGAAGTCGAGAATCTTGAGGACCTTAGCATCGACGATTTTGCCGATGGGGTACTCAGCTGGGATGCGGTCCCAAGGATCGCCCACGAGCTGCTTGATGCCAAGCGAGATTTTAGGCTTGTCGCCATCATCGGTATCGATGTTGACAAGAACTGCCTCGACCTCGTCGCCCTTTTGGTAGAGTTCCGATGGGTGCTTGACTCGCTGAGTCCAAGACATATCACTGATGTGAACAAGGCCGTCGATGCCCTCTTCGATTTCGACGAAGATACCGAAGTCTGCAATGTTGCGGACTTTGCCTTTGACGACAGTTCCTGGAGGGTACTTCTCGTGAAGTTGCTCGTAAGGGTTTGCCTCGAGCTGCTTCATACCGAGAGAAATACGGTTTGCTGTGACGTCGACGTCGAGCACAACGGCTTCGACAACATCGCCAACTGCGACCATCTTCGATGGGTGCTTGACTCGGCGTGTCCAAGACATCTCGGATACGTGAACAAGACCTTCGATGCCCTCTTCGAGCTCGATGAATGCGCCGTAGTCCTTGAGCGAAACAACCTTGCCGCGAACAACGGTACCTGGGACGTACGTCTCCGGTGCCTTTGACCATGGATCTTCGGTGATTTGCTTAAGGCCAAGCGATACGCGCTCGGTCTCGGCGTTGAACTTAAGAACCTTGACGCGGACGTGATCGCCAACTTGGAAAAGCTCTGATGGGTGATTGACCCGGCCCCAAGACATGTCGGTGATGTGAAGGAGTCCGTCGATACCACCGAGGTCGATGAATGCACCGTACTCAGTAAGGTTCTTGACGATACCCTCGACCACTTGGTCCTCTTGAAGACGCTCAAGAGTGCTCTCTTTAAGAGCTGCGCGCTCGGTCTCAAGAAGTACGCGACGCGAGAGAACAATGTTTCCTCGGCGCTTGTTGAACTTGATGACTTTGAATTGGAACTTCTGTCCCAAGAACGCATCCAGGTTGCGGACAGGGCGAAGATCGACCTGTGAACCGGGAAGGAATGCCTTAACGCCACCGCGGATGGTTACGTTGAGACCGCCTTTAACGCGAGTAGTAATTGTGCCTTCGATAAGCTCATCGCGCTCACAAGCTGCGCTGATCTCGTCCCAGACTTTAAAGCGGTCGGCCTTCTCTTTGGAGAGAACGCACATGCCGTTCTCGTTTTCACGATCCTCGAGCAGTACGTCGATCGTGTCACCGGCCTGAACCACAATGGTGCCGTCCGCTTGGCGGAACTCGTCCAGAGAGATTTGCCCCTCCGACTTGTATCCGATGTCAACAATTGCAAAATCCTTTGCGATTTGAATGACAGTTCCGCGAACGATTTCGCCCTCTTTTATTTCGTCCCCTTTGAGGGACTCTTCGAACATCGCGGCGAAAGAATCTTCGCCAGACATTTGTTCATCGACATCAACCATAGTGGTCATCCTTAATTACTACTGCTTGTGCGCTAAAGTGTTGAAGAAAAATGGCGGAAAATCCCGCTACGGGGGCACGGGTACACCGGTACCAAAGCCTTTGTCAACCAATTCCGAAGCTGTGGTAGCGATTGCGCACCGAAATGACAGAGCTACTGGGCAAGCTGCAATTCGCGATCTCGGACAAGCTCAAGCATCTCTTGAACCACCTCGTCCAGAGAGCGATTTGACGAGTCGACCAGGACCGCATCCTCGGCTTGGACCAGGGGCGCCACGGCCCGACTTGAATCCCGCTCATCGCGCTCCTGCATCTCTCGGAGAGTGATGTCAAAATCGACAGTCTCGCCGTTGGCACAAAGCTCGTCGTAGCGCCGCTGAGCGCGAACCTGGTCCGATGCAGTGAGAAAGAACTTGGCCTCGGCCGTGGGAAAGACAACCGTGCCAACGTCGCGACCTTCCACGACAACCCCACCCGAGTCGCCAAGGCCGCGCTGCAGGTCGAGGAGCGCTTGGCGGACCATGGGCAGCGACGAGACCATCGAGGCGCCCGTGGAAATCTCGGGTTTGCGAATCGCTTCGGTCAAGTCTTCGCCAAAGACCTCAAGCCGATTGACCTCGCCCTCAAGGCGGAAGTTCACTTCTAAGTCGCCGGCCAAGGCGGCCAGGCCTGCCTCATCGGTCCACTCGATCGAGCGCCGGTTGGCTAGCAATGCCACCGAGCGGTAGAGGGCTCCGGTATCGAGTAGGCGGTAGCCAAGGGCTTCCGTGAGCCGCTTCGAGACCGTCGACTTGCCAGCGCCAGCCGGGCCATCAATCGCAACTACTAGAGAACGCCTTGCAACATCTGCCATCGGGGCGGGTCTTTACCATGCCCAGCCCGGGATTGTCCCCTAAAGAACCCTTTGCCCATTTCACCGATAGGCCGCGTATGCCCTTGCTGCACAAACGCGCTACGCTAGTGATGTGATTGGGGTTAGGTACGACCGGTGGCATGCCTTTGCCCAGGCTATCGCCCTCGCCCTTGGAGTCAATCTGTGGATCTCGCTGGTCCTGGCGCCAGGCCTGGTGGTGGGCGCATATAGTAGTCAAGCTGCATCGGTGCCGCTCGCACTAGCGACCTTGCTGCTGCCATTGCCGCTTTTGCTCTTTGGGCTCAAGACTCGCAACGAGACAGTCCTGCTCTTTGCCTTTCCCTCGGCACTCCTGGTTCCCATCGCACTATCGCCAAGCATTGCCTCGCAACAACTGTACGGGCCTGTTCGCATGGCGATCGTGGCAATTGGCCTTGTGGCATTTCTCGCCGGCGCCTCGACACTAACCTCGTTTCGAGAGCCGCCAGCCCCAAAGTCTCGCCGGCCGCTGCGATCATCCCTCGATCCCATATCCCCAAGATGGCGGCGGCGCAATCGGCTCTACGCGATGCTCGCAGTTCTCAGCCTCGTCTACCCATTGGCCCTGCTCTATCACATCAACTTCGACAAGAGCGGTGCCTTGGCTCTTGGCGAAAACTACTCGGGCAAGGTCGCAACGTTCACCACCCTGCTCAATGTTCTCGCAGTTGCAACCTGGCTTATTATGCTGGCGCGCTTTTTCATCGCGCCCCTTGAAGGACACCGAAGAGGTGACAAGCTACTTCAGCGCGAACTCTCCGCGATGCGCGCCCGCGCCGAGCGACAACGTCCACGACTCGTCTTCTACCTCTGCGGCCTCATTGCTCTTGTCCTCATGGCCTTCTGGTTTGTGTGGCGCCGCTAAACTCCCAACAAAATCTCAAATCCAGCCTATAAAAACTGTGCGCAATTACTTTTTCGAAGTGCTTTCTATCCTGCTTATTGGTGGGTCCTTGCTCTTTTTCTTAGAGTGCATCGACTACCTTAAGCGTCGCGATTACGTTGCCTCACTGATCTTGATGTTCATTGGGCTGGCCGTCATCGCTGTCGGTAAGGAAATGGCTCGTCTGGCGTTAGCTCAGAAGGACTAGAAGCTGTGCGTTGTACCTTTTGGGCCGCGTTTGCGGCACTTGCCCTTGGCTGTGGTTCGTCGGAAACGGCGACCGAAGTTCGTGATTCTCGCGTGTGGCAACTCGAGCGTATGGAGGCCGTGGCACCACCAAGTGACGCCGTTGTTGCGACGGTCAATGGCCGCTCAATCTTTGCGAGCTGCGTACGCATTCAAGCCGAAGCGCACAACTTGAGTCGCGAAGACGCCTTGCAAGAGTGCATCGACTTTGAATTGCTGGCCGAGGCTGCACATGAAGCGGGCACCCAAGCCGACCCGGATGTGCAAAGCGCTGCCAAGCAGGAATTGGTGCGCACCTTCATTGAAGAACGCTACAGCGTGCGCGGGCCCGAAGACATCCCGGCCGACCTTGTGAAGAAGCTCTGGGACCAAGTGAATGTCCCGCGATACAACCACCCCGAGCTGCGTGCGATTGCCTTTTGTCGAATCCCGCTAACCGCCGAGCAAGGCCCGGAGAGCCAAGAGTATAAAGTGGGCCTGGCATTCATTGAGAGCGTCTACGAAAAACTCCGAGACACCCGCAACCTAGAGAAGGACGATCTTTTCGAACCTTGCTGGAAACCTCATTACGAGGATGCCGGGGTGCACGCGTTAAAGCTCAACACATTTAAACTCCATCCAAAGAGCGGATACATGCCGGTCTTTCGCGAAAGTGTCTTTGGGGCACAAGAGGCAGGCGTGGTGCTGCCGCCGGTCTATAGCCAATACGGCATTGATCTAATGCTCATCACCGAACTCATACCCGAAAAAACCTCAACATTTGAAGAGGTTGAGCCCGAGTTGCGCACGGCCCTGTTCGAGATTCCGGTCTACGAGTCGAGCCGCGACGCAGTGTTTGACAAGTGGTACACGCCATTCGCAAAGGCTAGAGCGATCTCAACCCACCCAGAACGCATTCCAGCAGCTGCGCCAGTATTGGCAGACATTTCTGTTGGTGACGCTCCTGCCATGGTTCCTGCTCCTTCGAGGGCGCCAAACTAGTGTCAACCTCAGCGTCGACTCCCTTCAGAGAAATCCTTAAGCAGGCGACGAATGGCATTCCCGGCGCTGTCGGCGGTGCCCTGGCCGCTGGCGACGGAGAACTTCTCGATGCCTGGACCGAGTGGGATTCGGACGACTGGGCCTTCCTCACCGCTCACGTGGGCATTGTTGTCAATCATGTTCGATGTGCCATGCACACCTTTCACTTCGGCGATGTGGAGTGGGTCTCGATGCATTACAGCGGCCTCGACCTCGTCATAGAACAACTCGGAGATAAGTACTTTGTGCTGCTGGCGTGCAAGCCTCCAATGAACCTCGGCATGACGACCGATCTCCTGCGGTCGGTTGCACAGAGTTTGCGCGAGGAAATGTTCTAAGTGCCTCGTGTCGTACTCCTATTGCTCTTATTGGTTCTCGCGGTCGTGCGCCCAGCACAAGCCTTGGCGCAGGCCGACACCGAAGACCTTATGCAAGAAGGCGACTACAGCACCACGCACAAGGCATGGAACGGGCTTTCGACCTGGGCTGCACTCGCCGCTGGCGAAGGCCTTAACGTCATCGAGCGAAGCACAATTAACTGGGCCGAACTCGATAGCAACGATGTACTTGTCCTTATCTACCCAACCAATTTCGTCGACCCGGTCAAGGTTGTTTCATTTATTCGCAACGGTGGTCGGGTTCTCATCGCCGACGACTTCGGAACCGGCGATCAGATCCTCACCCAACTTGGCGGGCGTCGCAGCCAACAGTTTCGAGCCGCAAGCTACCAAGACGACCAAGTCTTCACCCCCATCGCGATGCCCGCAGGCACGCACCCACTCAGCGAAGGCGTGGGTGCCCTAACAACCAATCACCCATCGGCCCTCTCAAATCTGCAGGGCATGCAAAGCATCTTCACTTTCGAGAGCGGCGAGGCGGTTGTGGCAACAGCAGAACTCGGGCTTGGCCGCTACGTCGCGATTGCCGACCCAAGCGTGCTTATCAATCGAATGCTGCAATTTGAAGGCAATCTACAGTTCAGCATCAACCTTCTGCGCTACCTCATTCGCCCCGGTGAAAGCGATCGCGTAATTGTGCTTAGTGGCGCCGTAACGCTTGCTGGCGAGCCTCGCAATCGCTACGACGATGGCACGGTTCGCGGCTCTGTTTCGGCAAACGTGGCCCGTGCAAATGGCTGGCTTGCCGAACTCAACGGTTGGGTATTCCAGGCCAATAGTCTGCGGATTGCAACGGTTGTCGCCGCACTTGCTTTGGCGTTTTTTGTTTTCTTTGTCGTTCCTCAAGCTCGTCACAAGCCTCTTGATGGCGCCTGGGCGCGCGCCACCTCGGGTGCGATCGATCCGCCGACAGACTTTACTAAGAACTATGCTCATGCGGGGCCTCGCACAAGCTTCTTGCTGCCGGCGGCAATCGCCAGAGACAACGTCAATGCTGCGCTCGAGTTGGCGACCGGCGAACCCGATCCGCTCTACCTGCTATCCGAGCCGGACCTCAAAGCTCTGGTGTTAGCGCATTGTGGCCAACGTGCCTCCAAGGCCCTCGACGGGCTTTTGCCGCGATTGCACAACATTCCCCAGCGAGCCCAGGCTGCCGCCCATTGGCAACCACGCTTTGTCGGGCTCCGCGAATTCGAACAACTTCACGAAAGGGCAGAGACGTTCTTTGAGACCCTTGGACACAATTCTCCAAACGCCCTCTAGCAAAAACACCATGGCAACTACACAGCAAGAAATCCCAGGCAACCTCCTAACGCAGGTCAGCGAAATTCACCAACGAGTGCAAGATGAGGTCGCAAAGGCGTACATCGGTCCTCCCGCGTTGGTGCAATCCTTAATGACGGCACTTGTGGCTAGGGGCCATGTTTTGATCGAGGGCGTGCCTGGTGTCGCCAAGACAACACTGGTGAAGGCATTTGCCGCCACCTTGGGCTGCTCGTACAAGCGCGTGCAGTTCACGCCCGATTTGTTGCCAAGCGACATTACCGGCACAACGATTTTGGATATGCGCACCAACCAGTTCGAGTTGCGCGAAGGCCCGGTGTTTACAAACATCCTGCTCGGCGATGAAATCAACCGGGCACCAGCCAAGACACAAAGTGCGCTGCTCGAGGCGATGCAGGAGAGCCAAGTGACGATCGAGGGCGAGACCCGTGCCCTCGACAAGCCTTTTATGGTGCTGGCAACGCAAAACCCTATCGAGCACGAGGGCACCTATCCCCTGCCCGATGCTCAGGTCGACAGATTTCTTCTCAAGCTGAACATGCACTATCCATCGGCGGCAGACGAGCGCCGCATGCTTGGCACGTACAATCAGGCCCTGGCGCCAATCTCCCCGGTGATGAGCCCCGAGGATGTTATGCGGCTTCAGGACCTCGCCGACCAGGTTCACGTTGCCGAGGAAATCTTCGACTACATTCTCGCTCTTGGGCACTTTAGCCGAGACCATCAGCAGGTCTATTTGGGAGCATCGCCACGGGCAGCCCTTGCACTACTCAAAGCGTGCAAAGCACTCGCACTGCTAAAGGCGCGCGACTACGTCTTACCCGACGACGTAAAAGAGCTAGCCCCGATGGTACTTGGACACAGAATTATTCTTACCCCAGACGCCGAACTGGAAGGAATTCACACAACCGGCGTTGTTGCCGAAGCCCTCGAGCGCGTCGCCTACAAGCAAGTTCGCCGCTAAAGCCCACTTTGACTCCTTCACTCGCAAAACGAGGAAAACTCATCCTCGCCAGTGCCGCCTCCTTCATGTTGGTTGGTGCGCTTAGTGGTACCGCACCGCTGGTAGTGATGGGCGGAGTTGTCATGGCCAGTTTTTTCTCGGCCTATCTCTGGTTCTATCCAGCGGCGATTTTGCTGCGCAGGCGCAAGGTTGAAATTAGCTGGTGGATGCCAACGAAAGATGTTGCGGGCGGCACACTCACAGTCGACCAGGCGCTTCCCCTGCAAATCGCACTTCGCAACCACGGCGCTCGCGGACTAAGAGTTCTTCGCATCGAAGTTCTGTGCAGCACGCCGATCGAACCACCAAAGGGGCTCGAGGCATTTATGTCCGCGGGCATGCAAGTTAACGTCGAAGGGCTCTTGCACGTTCGCGAACCCGGCTATCATGTCTTACATGGCGCAGCGCTGCACTTTGGCGACATCCTCGGCCTGTTCACACTCAAGGCCTACTTTCCCAATCCGCTGCCATTAAAGGTCTTTCCGCGCCACAGCCAACTGGCGACGGCAAGCACGCAAATGCGCCAAGGCGGCGCATCGCATCAGCGCCAAGGCTTGCACCAGGTAAAACGCCGAGGCCTGGCAGGCGAACTTCGCGAGCTGCGAGACCACCAGCACGGCGACCCATTTAAGAACATTGCGTGGAAAGCGACCGCAAAGCATCGCAAGCTGATGGTCCGCGATCTGGAAAGCGAAATTGTTCTCACCCACCAATTCCTGCTCGACATTGGCGGCGATATGCGTGAGGGCGCACCGGGACGGCGCAAGCTCGACCACGGCATCGATCTGGTTTCTAGCCTCGCGCGCTCTGCCATCGACGCGGGTGACAGGGTTGGTCTCATCACCTTTGACACGCGCATCTACTCGCAGCTTCCTCCCGGCGAAGGACGGCAGCAGTTCTTGCAACTCGCCGATCGCTTGGTCGAGGTAAATGGCATCGTCGACGAGGACCTAACCGACTTAACAAACTCGGAGTTGGTCGCTGCAGTATCAAACTATCTCCTGCATCAAGAGGCGGTCGATGCGCGCATCAGCCGAGCGCCCGCACTCGATTCCCCTGCCTGGGAGCATATTCAGGCCGGACCGAAAGGCGAACTCTACGACCTAAAAGCGCTTGATCGAGTGGTCACCGCCATGCTCAAAGTCGCCGGCGCAGCCCGCGCCCGCGCAAAGGCCGGCAAGCCCGGAAGCAAACACCATGTCGACCCATTCCCGTGGAAGAAGACGTCTGCAAAGGACGCAAACCAACTCATGTACCGGCTGCGACGCTTTGCCAGACTGCGCGGCATGGAACTGCCCTATCGGCGCTACCACGAAGTCGGGCGCCGAGCTGAAGGCTTTGCAAACGCTATGCACCAAGTTGCCATTGGCCCGCGCGCTGACAGCACTGTCCTTGTGACCGACCTGGGCGGCATGCTCGAAGATCCGCAGCGCAAGCTCGACGAACTCACACGAGCCAGGCGCGGTGGCAGGCAAGTTGTCGCCCTGGCCCCCCTCGGCTCCAAAGCCAAGTCGCAGGCAACCTCTGGCAGGCAGCAAACCCGGTGGATGGTCGAGGATGTTCTGGACCGCGAGCAGTCACTACAGCTAGCCCGCGCAACACACCTCTTGCGCGCCAATGGCGTGCCGCTAATTCCTGTGCGGCGCGAAGAGAGCCCAGCCCACGTGCTTTCCAAAATCGCCCGCGCCCGTTCGACCTTGCGCCGCGGGCGTCTGTAGCGTTCGCCGTGCAGCTAGATCTTGTAGAAGGAACCGAGAACAGAGGTTTTGCCGGCCTTGCGAGGTGGTCGGTTTCGGCGCTTGTTGTACTCGCTCTCGCCTTCGCTCTCGCCAGTCGATGGCTCCAAGACCACAGGAGGCCGCATGGGCTGTGAGGATATCGGCAAACGCTTTCTTGCCAGGACTCGTCGGAAAATGAGTCGCATGCCTGAAGGCACAACCCGAATCCCAGCCACGGCTACCGCCACGCCTATCGGAAATGTAAGAACGTCAAGGAAGTCGCTGGTGAGCATCATCGTGGAGACGGCGACCGGTGGCAGCAAAACAACTCCATAGATGGATGCGGTGAGGCGCACCTTCGCTGACTCCAACGCCCAGAGCTGGGACTCGCATCCGGGGCAGGATTGCTTTGGCATGTGCAACGCGCAGTGTGGTCCGTGGCAGTTTGCGCAAATGCGATCGGTTTGCGCTTCACAGACAAGGCAGTGGATTGGGTTTGGCATAAACGCCTCCTTCCCTGCGGACTAGTGCAGAGTAGAATCCAACTGTGTGCGATTACTTTTAGCTAGTTAGCATGCAGCACGTATTCTTCGCGGCGTTTTGCATGACCGCCCTGCCCGCCGGGGGCACTTCGCGCCGAGATGGCGCGCCGGCAAGCGTCACAAACGCGGACGGCGAAGAACCTCGTCACTCAATGACGGGAGGTCGCGCGTCGGCAAGCGAGGTGGCGCGCGCTTATGCGGCGCGAACCTTCTCGCCAACCTTCTGAAGGTTCACGGTGACGAGCTTGGACACACCAGGCTCTTGCATCGTGACGCCGTAGAGCCTGTCGGCCACAGCCATCGTGCGCTTGTTGTGGGTAATGACGATGAACTGCGAGTGGTCGGTCATTGCGCGCAGAATCTCGTTGTAGCGATCGACGTTTGCCTCATCGAGGGGAGCGTCGACCTCATCGAGCAAGCAGAAGGGAGACGGCTTGATAAGGAAGATCGAGAAGAGCAAGGCAACCGCTGTAAGTGCCTTCTCGCCGCCAGAAAGCTGGTCAACGGTGGTGTTCTTCTTACCAGGAGGTTGGGCGTGAATCTCGACGCCAGCCTCGAGGATATCCACATCCTCGCCACCTGTGAGTTGAAGCCTTGCCCGGCCACCGCGGAAGAGCTGCGGGAACATTTCCTTAAACTTATCGTTGATGAGATGGAACGTCTCTTTAAAGAGGCGACGCGAGGTCTTGTTGATCTTTTGAATCGCGTCTTCAAGTTGCGCCACAGCGCTGTCGAGGTCGATTTGCTGCGTTGCCAAAAAGTCGTGGCGCTCGGAAAGCGTTTGAAACTCTTCGATTGCCGTGAGGTTAATGTCCGAGCCCATTCGCTCGATAACCCGTCTGCGCTGATTCAGGCGCTCTTCGTCTTCGTCGGTAACCTGCGGACGCAAGTGGTACTCGGTGACAATCTTAGCGAGGTCGAGGTGGTAGCGATCTTCGATGCCCTCTTCGAGGTGCCGACGATCGCTGCCAATGTTGCCAAGGCTCACATCGCGCTCGCCGCAGCTCTTTGCCAATTTCTCCGACTGGCTGCGCAACTCGCGCACAAGAACTTCGTCGCTTTGAATGTCGGTGTTGCGGCGGCTGTACTCGCTGCGTCCGGCCTCTAGGCTGGCACTCTCGGTGGTTCGCTCCTCGTAGAGACCTACGAGTTCTTCGGAAAGCTCTTTGCTCTCGGCGCGCAATTCTTCGCTGCGCTGGCTATCGGCTTCAATGGCCTCGGTTAGCGACGCAACACGTGTTCCAAGCACTTCTTGGCTCTTTTGCAGCCGCAAAATTCCGGTCTCAAGCGAGGCGCGCTTCTCGCCAATTTGTGCAACCCGCACCCGTGCTTCAGTCGCGATCATGGTGCGCTCGTCGACCAGTTCCTGGGCGGCTTGCGCTTCCTCGATGTAGCCAAGCTGCTCGGTCTCAAGGCGCCCCATGTCCGCACTGGCGGTTTGGTGCAGCTCAAGCATGATGCGAGCCTCGTGCTCTAGCGCTCCAACGCGGTCTTCAAGCTCAAGCTGCTCGCTGTTGAGCCGTGCTTGTCTCTCGCGCAACCCTTCGAGTTCGGTCTGTGCACCGCTGAGGTCGCGCTCGTGAGCCGTGATGGCCAACTCGCCGTCGTGGCGGTCGTTGCGCAAGCCCTCGATTGCCTTAGAGACCTTCGTGAGCTCGCTCTTAGTCGAGACGAACGTTGCGGTTGCCTCGGTGAGGTCCCGCTCCAACTCCTCGACAATTTCTTCGAGCTCGCGAATCTCTCGCTTTTGGCCAAGAACACTTGCCCCTTGCGAATCGCGAGAGCCACCAGCGACAACGCCGCGGGAATCGACAATATCGCCATCGAGGGTGACAAGAGTTTGGGTAACCCCCAAGCCGCGCAGTTCCAGAGCCTTTGCAAGGGTCTCAACAACCACCATCTCGCCAAGCAAATTGCTGGCAACCTCTCGGTAGTCGTCTTCAAAGGTGACGAGGTCGACCATGGCACCAAGAACACCTTCGCCTGTCGGAGCGGCTTGCAGGCCGCTGCGATCTTCGTAGGCGATGCCGCCTTTTCCGCCCACGGGAACCATGAAGGGAACAAATGCAGAACGGCCTGCAGACGTCTCTTTGAGGTACTCGATGGCGCGAACGCCGACCTCGGCTTTATTGACCAAGATACCGCCAAGCTTGTCGCCAAGCGCAGCTTCAACCGCAATCTCAAGTCTCTCGGGCGCGTTGACCACATCGGCAACTAGGCCGCGAATTTCGTAGCCATCCGATTGCGAGAGGTCGCCAGCATGCTGCATGACAGCGCGGGTACCTCGGGCAAAGCCCTCGTACTTATCGTGAATTTCCTTAAGGCTTTGCAAGCGCGATTTGCGCCTGTGAACCTCGGTGCGAAGCGTTTCCACTTCGGCCTCGCAAAGGCAAACCTTCTCGTCGAGCTCGGCTTTGCGGGCTGCGAATTCTTCTGATTTATTACCAAGGTCGAGACGCGTCTGCACAAGCGTTGCAAGCTGCTCCTTTAGCTTCTTGCTCGTTGCTTCGCGCTCGGCGACGCGCTCATCCATGCCGTGGGTCTCTTCGAGCAGACGCTCAAGCCGCCCACGAGCATCGCTCACGCGACCACCAATCGACTGCTGGCTACTCTCGGAACGGGCAACATCGGAACGGGCCTTGCCAAGTTCCTCGCGAGCGATGTCGAGCTTGCTCTTTGCTTCGGTTAGCCCACTACGAGCTTCTTGCAGCGCTTGCTCACGCTCTGCAGCGCCACTGCCCTCCGAAGCCACTTCAACCTCGATGGCCTCAAACTCAACTTTTTGCGCTTGCAAGTCCGATTGCTCGATCTCGCTTTGCTCTTTAAGCCGCTCAATCTCTTCGCTGGCCGCGGTGCATCGCACATCGAGTTGCCCAGCTTCGCGAGTTTGAAATTCGATTTTGCTTTCCGAAAGTCGAACGCGATTCTCGATCTCGAAAATCTTCTCCTGAAGTTCGGTGAGACGGCGCTCTTCGATCGCCAGTTCGGAGCGTTCCGAAATGACTTTCGCGTCTTTCGCCTCAAGCTCGACGCGCACTTCCTCGAGCGTCTTGGTGAGTTCGGCCAAATCATCGCGCAGAACGCGCTCGACCGATCGCAGTTCGAGAAAGCGATGCGACGCCATCCACAACTCGATGTCCTTAACTTCGCCCTTGTAGCGTCGGTAGCGCTCGGCCTTTTGCGCTTGCCGGCGAAGCGAGCCAAGGCGTTTGGCGAGTTCTGAAACAATGTCTGAGACGCGAAGAAGGTTTTGTCGAGTTTGATCAAGCTTGCGCTCGGCAGCGCGCTTCTTGGTTTTGAACTTGGTGATGCCAGCGGCTTCTTCGATGATGTGTCGGCGGTCGCCAGCGCGAGCCGAGACGATCATGCCAATGCGGCCCTGCTCGATGATTGAGTAGGCCTTTGTGCCAACGCCCGAGCCGAGGAAGAAATCGGTGATGTCGCGAAGACGGCACGGAGTCTTGTTTAGAAAGTAGCTTGAGGTGCCATCGCGAAAGAGCCTTCGCGTGATGGTGACTTCGCTGTACTTTGCGTAGTCGATGACCGGGGGCTTGTCGGCGAGAATGCGAGCGGCATCCTTGGTCGCCTGGTAGGGGTCAATCTCTTCTTCTGCTGGTTCTGCTTCGGCCTCGCCAACGACGGCGATTTCGACGACTTCAGAAGAATTCGCATCTACAACTTCGGGCGCAGGTGCTGGTGCAGCAACTGTCTCGCCGGCCTCTTCACGAGCCTGCAATGCCTCTTCCGCGAGCTTGGCCATCGCGGCCTTGTCGGCAGCAACGTCGGCGGCGACATCGCTTTCCTCACCCGAAGCTTCCACGTCCGAGGGATCGCTCTCGTCCTCGCCTACAGCCCTTGTTGAGTCTGCCAGCGCCTCTTCGTCGTCGAGGGCCGATTTTAGCGTTTCATGCGAGAAGCCAACGTCTTCAAAGGTGAGGCTAACCTCGGCCATGCCCGCTGGCCCGCGAGTGTCGGAGCCTGCGAAAATGACATCGCCCATCGCCTGGCCACGAAGGTTTTTGGCGGACTGCTCACCCATACACCACCGAATCGCATCGACGATGTTGGACTTGCCGCAACCATTGGGACCAACTACACCGACAATCGGCTCGCCAAAATTGAGCACGGCGCGATCGCAGAAGGACTTGAACCCGAGAACTTCGATTCGTTTGATTCGCATGAGTAAGGTTTCGCCCTAAGGGTGTTGCGAGAGTACTGAAGACCACTCACGCATACGGAGATCCCGCATTTCTTTCAGGCCGGAGCACCTTGCCAGATCGGGCTGACAATGAGCGGCCAAACAACCCGTGCTATACCTCTCAAGATGAGGAGAGTCCTGAGTGTTTTCTGCCTGTTGGCGCTAATGCTACTGACTTCAAATCGATCCCTCCAAGCGGCCCCGGAGCTTGTTCTTCGGGATCGCATCGACATCCAACTCGAGCCAATTCGGCGACTCGGCAACAGTGTCGAAATCCGCGGGCGACTCATCCAGCGAGCCGATGGCGAGGGCGCGCCCTACCTCAGCATGCGGCTTCAATACGACGAGCGCTGGGTCACCCTACTCACCGACAGCAACGGCGTTTTCTTCCAGCGCTTTGACGGCTCTGAAGGCGAGCACATGCTGAGCGTGGATGTCGCCGCAAGCCGCTTCTACGACTCGGCTCACCTCGAAATGGCCAACTTCGATATCGAGAAGCGCCCTCTCGAGTTATCGATCGAAGCACCACTCACCCTGCCCGATACTGCCACCGAACTCGAACTCAACGTGCTCGCCGTAAGCGATGGCCGGCCTGTCGATTTCCTCAACCTCGAGGTCCTCCTTGGCAACATCGGCGACGAGCTTATTTCCATCGCCACTCCGCAAACCGAACTGGGGGAAGCCAGACTGGTCATTCCCCAAGAGCAACTTGGCCAAGCGGGTCGCAAGCGAATCGAAGTGCGCTTTGTCGGCGACCAAAACTACAACGCCGCAACCGTTACCAGCCTCTTTCAGATCACCTCCTCAAGCTCCCTCGCCCTCAAATCCGACGGCAGCCAGTTTAGCTTTGGAGATGCTGTTCACATGTCGGGGCGTCTTGAAGATGGCCGCGGCGAGCCCATTGCCAATGCGGTGATAAGTCTTGAGGTGCAAAGCCAGCGAATCGAGAGCACCAAGACCGACGAACGCGGCGACTTTCGACTCACCATCGATAGCGAGGAACTCGGCAGTGGCCCAGCAATCGCCCTGCAAGCTGTGTATCGGCCAACCGAGAGCTGGAAGGCCGCCACGAAGTCGACTCCGATTACGATCTCGATCGGCGAGCGCAAACCGATTTCCATGTCGCTCGCACTGGCAGCCTTTGCTGTCACTGGACTGGGGCTCCTCAGCTTTATTGGACTGCGAGCGAGGCCTTGGGAGCGCCTGCGCCGAACGGCGAAGAGTGACGAAATCGATGAGCCACATCCGGATGATGTGGTGGAGGTGGTGCCGAAAACCGGATTTGTCCCAAGCCGTCCAAAACTGAGCAAGACCTTTCGCAAGGCGCACTACGACGACATTCAAGGTGTTGTCCGCAACGTAATGAATCAGGCGCCCATCGCCGAAGCTCGCATCGAAAGTCCTGGCCAAATTTCGCAGAGCGATTCGGCGGGCCAATTTCAAACCGAGGCTCTTGCCGAAGGTGAGCACCTCATTCGAATTGAAGCGGAAGGCTTTGTGAGCGAAGAGTTCCGAGTGACCGTTCCCCACCGCGGCGAGTTCCACAACTCGACCATCGATTTGCTGCCCGTTCGCGAGAAAATCTTCACACTTTATAAAGAGGCGCTGCGTCCCAGGATTCCGGATCCCAAGTTATGGGGGATCTGGACGCCGAGGCAAATTCTCGATCACGTGCGCCGGTCAAAGCCCAATGCCGAACTGGCTCAGCTCACCGATTTTGTCGAGGAGAGCTTCTTTTCGCAGCGCATGCCCCATGAAGAGGCAATCGAGCGAGCTCGAACTTTGGTTAGAGCCTTCACGCGAGAGTAGCGCGACACCGTATTAAAGCTGCGATCCGCTCTTGGCAGCCAAAGATAGAGCCCCCCTAGGGCATAGATCCTTTGCCGATAGCGGACTATAACTCCGCCGATGCCGGTCTCAGGCGAGGAACTCGTCACACTACTTATAGCGCTAGTCGCCACCGCCCTGGTGGTCTTTGGAATTCGTCGTGCCTCGATGCGCTCAGCTCTTGGCGATGGCAAAGCGAGCGGGCGCGCCAAACTCACAGAGGGCGCCGCAAGCGAGAGTTTGTCTGCGTCAAAAACAAAGTCGGACGCAGACACACAGAAAGCCGATGCCCTGGCCACAGGCACCGATGAGGATGATCAATCCGAAGCAAGCGATGAGCAAGACGACGAGGCAAAGCGCCTTGGCGAAGGTCTTGCCAAGACACGCTCGTCGGGTTTTGTCTCCAAGTTGGGCAAGCTCTTTGCTCGCAAGAAAATCGACGACTCCCTCCTTAGCGAATTAGAAGAAGTGCTTTTCACAGCCGACATTGGCCCTAAAACGGCAAATCGCCTCCTGGGCGCTATTAAGAGCGAACTCTCCAAGAACGAGCTCGACGATCCATCGGTGGTGTGGAAGATGCTCCAAGACGAGTCGGTCAAAATTCTCGACATCGATGCCCCGGAGATCGACTTCTCAAGCCAGAGCCCATTTGTACTCCTCGTACTTGGCGTAAACGGCGCCGGTAAGACGACGACAATTGGCAAGCTCGCCGCCAAGCTGCAGGCCGAGGGCAAGAAGGTTCTTTTGGCTGCTGGCGATACGTTCCGAGCCGCCGCCGTCGAGCAGCTTCAAGTTTGGGGTGAGCGAGCGGGCGCCAAGGTCATTCGCGGCAAGGACGGCCAAGATCCCTCATCGGTAATTTTTGAGGCCATTCGCCACGGCAAAGAAGAGAACTACGATGTGGTGATCTGCGATACCGCAGGCCGGCTTCACACCAAAGTCGAGCTTATGGAAGAGCTTAAGAAGGTCGGCCGCGTTTGCGAGAAGGCCATGCCTGGCTGCCCTCACGAGACGTGGCTGGTGCTCGATTCCACAACCGGCCAAAACGCGATTCAGCAAGCCGTCCACTTTAAAGCTGCCATGAACGTAACGGGCATTGTCCTTACAAAGCTCGATGGCACGGCAAAGGGTGGCGTGGTTCTCGGCATCTCTGATGAGATGGGAGTCCCCATCCGCTACATCGGAATCGGCGAGCAGGTCGACGACCTTCGGCCCTTTGCTCCAGAGGCATTTGTCGCGGCACTTTATCAAGACAGCCCTCACGCCAAGGCCGGGGAGGATCACGTCTCGTGAAACCCCTGAACGTGAAACCTACCTGCGGCGGCTTGATGCAGCCCAAATCGACGTGCTATAGTCCGCGAGCCTCTCAAAACAGGCATAACTCCACGGAATCTATAGAGTTTTACCTTTCGGCAGGTTTTTGGACCCGCCAATTCTACTCGCCAGTTTCTCTACGACAATTCCAGAGCCCGCCCCGATACGGGAGTATCTAGCATGAGACGTTTCAACACACTGATGTCATCAACCCTATTTTCCTCGATCTTTGCTGCGGCATTGCTCACTGTCTGGACGCCTTCGCAGGTGGCTCATGCACAACCTGACGAAGAGCCAGAAATGACCTTCGACGAGGATGAAGCAGAGCCGGAAATGACCTTTGACGAGGACGGCGATGTTGAGGAAGACGTCGACGACGACCTCGGCGACGAAGATCCGGAGCCTGAGCCCGATCCAGAGCCCGAAGGGGAAGTTGATCCAGACGGCGATTCCACAAAGGGCGATGTGCTCTCGGATGATATCGAGAAGGTTTCTTGGCAGGACATCGTCGTGGTGGTCCGCAAGCCGTTCCTCAAGGTCAACCGGATGGAACTCATCCCAAGCTGGGGCGTGACCATGAATGACAACATCATTCGTCACTTCGCCTTCCAGGGTGCATTCAACTACTACCTCACCGATGTTCTCGCTGTTGGTGTCGAAGGCCAGTACTTCGTCAAAAGCCTTCGCGAGCCCTTCGATCTTGTGGCCCGCCAGGCTCGTCGCCTACCAACGGTCAACAAGTACAACTTCGGTGCTTCGCTCAACTTCCACTACATCCCAATCTACGGAAAGTTCGCAGTTCTCGACGAGCACATCATCTCTTGGGAAGTTGCTCTCACCGCTGGTGTTGGTTTCACCCAATCCGAGGTCTTGCCACGCGACCCTGCACTGCAATCGTTCAAGAACACGCTCATCACGCCCAATGTTGGTGCCAGCATGCGCTTCTTCCTCAACCGTTTCCTAACGGTCAACGTCGGCATCCGAGACTACGTCTTTGTCGACAAGTTTGAGGCTGCGGGCCGCACAGACCCAAGCGGTGCAGCTGCCATGGAAGAAGCGGATACCGCTCTTATCAACAACATCATGTTCCAAGCTGGTCTCAGCGTTTGGTTCCCGATGTCATTCGATTACACCACCTTCCGCTAGAGGATACGCCTCATGAGCAACGTAACAACGAGTCACGCTATGAAGAACGATACCTCCACCATTCGTACAAGTTCCCTCGCAAAACGCCTAGCCATCCTTGGCCTTGGCGCACTGCTCGCCGCTGGCATTGCCGCTGTCCAACCCGCTGATGCCCACGCCCAGCGCAAGGGTGTCCTCGATGATGTACCCGCTGTTCGTCACAGGCTGCTTCTTGTAAAGAAGCGCTTCGAAGTTGGCTTGGCTTCTGAGTCGACGATTAACTCTGATTTCCGTCACACCCTCGGTGCTGGTCTAAAGCTTGAGTTTCACGCATCCGACCTGCTCTCCTTTGGAGCTGTTGGCATCTTTGGAACCAGCATCAACACGGGTCTCACGGACAAGTTGCTTAGCAACCTGCCTAACGAGAACCCAGATAGCGATCCAACTCCAACAAAAGACGAGTTCGAGTCTCACCTAAACAGCATGCCGATTCACGGCGCTATCTACGTGGGTGTTACCCCTTGGTACGGCAAGCTTGCCGCCTTCGGTAAGTTCTTTGTGAACTTCGACTTCTACTTCCAAGGCGGTATCTCCTTCGCTCAACTCAAGAGCTCTTGCAGCTCGGCGATCTGCAACGATCCAAATCCAAGCGGCGGTACGGATAGCGATGGCATGGTCATCCTTCCCGACAACAACCCAAACAACGATCCCATCCTCAACGATGGCTTTCGCGCCGGTCTCTACCTAGGTGGCGGTATCCACGTCTTCCTAAACGACTGGATTGCACTCGACCTAACCGTTCGCGATTACCTCTTCACAGACAACCCATCTGGGCTCGACTTTGATGCAGATCTCGCAGTGACGGATGATGATAACCGCTTCCTCAACCACCTCTTCATGGGCGTTGGCATTTCCTTCCTCCTCCCATCAGAAGTGAAGCGCACACAGTAATATCGGTCTGTGAACGCAAACTTCGGTTTGTGAGTCTGAGAAGAGCTCGGTGTCTGCCGGGCTTTTCTTCGTTTCGGGGCCAGGCAAGCCAAGAGCTTGAGGCTAGAGACTGGAGACTGGAGACTGGAGACTGGAGACTGGAGACTGCCACCTTAGTTGGCGTCTCAAGAATCAGGGTGGCAACTGAGTTGGCAACCTGAGATGCTAAGTACCTAAAACGCGGTTAAATGAATCGGCATGTGTACTGCAGAAGGAAGAGTCCTAGATGACAACTTGGCTTCATAGAGTTGCACTCCTGATCGCACTGGCGATTGGGCCCTTCGCGTGTGTCACGCCATCAGTACCCATTCCTCCACCATCGCCAGAGAAGATTGTCTTCGCCCTTGATGTCGACACCGGATCGGCCACGTTTAGCTACGGGCCAGATGCTTCCTACGCAGGAGCGGTGGTCTATGTGTTCAATCGCGATGTGGGCGAAGGCATCATTACCACTGCCGAGGGCAATGGCAGTGTGCTGGAGAGCCCGCCCTTCCCGGCTCTTTTGGGAGACGAGATTGTCATCACCTTCGAAACCGAAGCTCAGCTGAGCTCGACTTGCGTCATTATTCGTGACGGGCAGTCGAGCTCAGGATTTGAGTGTGAGCAGTAAGAAGCGAGGACGCGCTTAGCGGCGACGTCCCTTTGGCGCGGACGTCCCTTTAACGAGGACGTCCCTTTAACGAGGACGTCCCTT